>Ga0181612_137145_pt1 | contig 14484 bp, 13 predicted proteins | sample HoacroProtozoa21_FD_119630 | JGI IMG/M metagenome (GOLD analysis project Ga0181612, IMG submission 119630) | Hoatzin crop microbial communities from Cojedes, Venezuel. Combined Assembly of Gp0051906, Gp0051904, Gp0051908 | reverse complement strand
TCTGAAGCAGGAAATCCTGCTGGGTATCGGTGGTATCAGGGCCCTGCGCCTGCTGGGTCTCAACCCCGAAATCTACCACTGCAACGAGGGACACGCCGCTTTCATCGGTCTGGAGCGTCTCCGCGAATTCATGCAGAATGATGGACTTAAGTTCGACGAGGCACTTGAGCTCGTGAGGGCTTCCAGCCTCTTCACTACCCATACCCCTGTTCCCGCTGGCCACGATGCCTTCGAGGAGGATATGTTATATAGGTATATGGGTCACTATCCCGAGCGCTTCGGCATCACTTGGAGAGACCTGCTTAGCCTGGGTAAGGTAAATGTTGACGACAAGGGCGAGCGCTTCAGCATGAGTGTGCTTGCTGCCAACTGCTCCCAGAATGTGAATGGTGTATCCATGCTTCACGGCAAGGTAAGCCAGGAAATCTTTGCACGCATGTACCCCGGCTATCTGCCTGAGGAACTGCATGTTAGCTATGTTACCAATGGTGTGCACTATCCCACTTGGGCATCCAAGGAATGGAAGGCCATCCACGCTCGCGTGTTTGGCAACGACTTCCAGACCCACCATTACGACAAGCGCTGCTTCGAGGGTATCTACAATATCAGCGACGAAGAAGTTTGGGAAACCCGCAAGCTCCTCAAGAAGGAACTTATCCGCATCGTTACCAACAAGCTTTCCGACCCTGAAATCAGCAGCCATTACTCTCCCAGCCAGGTTATTGCCATCAAGGAGAGGCTTAGCGAAGATGTACTTACCATCGGTTTCGCCCGTCGTTTCGCTACCTACAAGAGGGCAACCCTCCTTTTCAGCGACCTCGATAGGCTCGATGCCATCGTAAACGACCCTAAGCATCCCGTTCAGTTTATCTTTGCAGGTAAGGCTCACCCCGCCGACGGTGCTGGTCAGGACCTTATCAAGCGCATCATCGAGATTTCCAAGGACGATCGCTTCCTCGGTAGGATAGTGTTTGTTCCCGGTTACGATATCTCCCTTGCTAAGAGGCTTGTGCAGGGCGTTGATGTTTGGATGAACAACCCTACCCGTCCTCAGGAGGCTTCCGGTACATCCGGTGAAAAGGCATCCATGAACGGTGTTATGCACTTCAGCGTGCTTGACGGTTGGTGGGTAGAAGGTTATAAGGAAGGTTGCGGCTGGGCACTGCCTCAGGAGCGCACCTACGACGACCAGAACTACCAGAACGAGCTCGACGCTGCTACCATCTATGCAACCATCGAGAACGAGATTGCTCCCGCATACTACGATATCGACAAGAATACAGGTCGTTCTGCACAGTGGATTTCCTATATCAAGAATACCATTGCGCATGTTGCCTGCAACTTTACTACCAACAGGATGATGGAAGACTACTGCATCCAGTACTATCAGCCTCAGTTCGATCGCTTTAACGAATTGGCAGCCAATAAGTTCGCCAAGGCTAAGGAGATTGCTCAGTGGAAGAAGAAGGTACAGGAAGCATGGCCCAACATCAAGGTTATTTCCTATACCACTCCTAACGCTTCATACGTGCTTTCTTCCAAGAACCCCATGCAGAGCGAGGTAGTATTGAACATTGCCGGCCTTAAACCTGAGGATATCGGAGTTGAGCTGATTTTTGCTGTAGCCGACAAGAAGAATGTCCTACATATCCAGGAAAAAATCGATTACGAAGTTAAGAAGGTTGACAAGGAGAGCGGCGATGTAACATACGGCGCATCCATCATTCCTGAGAGAACCGGTATGTACCAGATTGGTATCCGCGTTTATCCCAAGAACGAGCTGTTGCCTCACCGTCAGGACTTCCCTCTGGTTAAATGGCTGTAGTAGCGACCGGATTTTTCGACGGTGTCCACATAGGCCACCGCCTAGTAATAGAGACTCTCGTAAGCTCAGCGCGTGAGCGCGGCGAAGAGAGTCTCATTATCACTCTTTGGCCCCATCCCAGGCTGGTGCTTCAGAACGGTGCTTTGGACCTCAAGCTTCTGAACACTCTGGATGAAAAACTGACCTTGCTGAAGGGGCTGGGAGTTGATAGGATTGAGGTTTTGCCGTTTACCAAGGAGTTGAGCGAGATGTCCACAGCGGCTTATCTGAAGAATGTCCTTCAGGGCCAATTTGGCGCCACCGCCCTGCTTCTGGGTTACGACAACCGCATCGGCCACGATATGTTGAGTCCCGAACGCACCGCCAGCCTGGCGGAAAGCCTAGGGCTCGATGTCATCCGCACCGACAAGGTTTCATCCGTGGGGATAGCGGTGAGCTCCACTAAGATTCGCCGCGCACTCCAGGTTGGGGATGTAGAGCTGGCAGCCAAGTTCCTTTGCTATGACTATGGGCTCAGGGGCGAGGTTGTCCACGGCAAGAAGCTCGGCCGCACCATTGGCTATCCTACCGCCAATATCGAGGTAGAAGAGCCTCTGAAGCTGGTTCCCGCTGCGGGTGTATACCTTAGCGATGTGCTTGTCGACGGGCGAGAATTCAAGGGAATGACCAATATAGGTCAGACGATTGAAACCCACATATTCGACTTCGACGAAGAGATTTACGGGCAGACAATCGGCATTTCTTTTGTAAGGAAAGTCCGCGACGAGAAGAACTTTTCCTCGATTGCTGAGCTTAAAAATCAGCTCGAGGAGGATGAAAGAAACTGTAAAAACCTTATCTTTGGACTATGACAAAGAAGGCAACAACAAAAAAAGGAAACAATGTTCCTCGGAAGCCGATACTTCTGGAGGAAGAAAAGAAAGTAAAGGAAAAGATTGATAAGAAGAAACTTATCATCTATTCCGAGATTATGAAGCCAAAATTTGATTTATAATTATGCCACAAGTACACTACATGAGCCAGGAAGGGCTCGATCAACTTAAGAAGGAACTTGCAGAGGCTCTTGCACAGCGTCCGGTTATCTCGGCTGCCATTGCAGAGGCTCGCGAAAAGGGTGATTTGAGTGAAAATGCAGAATACGAATCCGCAAGGGAGGCGCAGGGTCTGCTGGAACTCAAGATAGCTAAACTCCAGGACAAGATTGCAGGCGCAAAGGTTGTGGACGGGTCCCAGCTGAGCACCGACAAGGTCCAGATGCTGAACAAGGTAAAGGTTAAGAACCTTGCCGCAGGCAACACCATGGAGTTTACCATCGTGGGCGAGAGCGAGGCCGATTTCTCCAAGGGCAAGCTTGCTGCCACCACCCCCATTGCAAAGGCCCTGCTGGGCCACGCCAAGGGCGAGGTAGTAGAGGCTCATGTGCCTTCAGGAGTGCTTAAGTTTGAGATTCTTGACATTTCTTTCTAGTTATGGCAACACTGTTTACTAAGATTGCAAACGGGGAAATTCCCTCGTACAAGGTTGCAGAAAGCGAGGACTTCTACGCTTTTTTGGATATCAGCCCCCTTGCCGCAGGGCATACTCTGGTAATTCCCAAGAAGGTGGAGGACGATTATATCTTCCATCTTGACGAGGCTACCTACGAGGGGCTTTGGGCTTTTGCCCGCAAGGTGGCAATCGCGCTCAAGGCTGCCGTTCCCTGCAAGAGGGTAGGGGTGGCAGTGCTTGGAATGGAGGTGCCTCACACCCACATTCACCTTGTGCCGCTGCAGACCGAAGGCGACCTGGACTTCCGCAAAGAAAAGCCGGTCATCCCCCAGGAGAAAATGGAAGCAATCGCCAAATCCATCTTGACGGAATATGAGAAACTTTAGGATTTTAACAGCCGCTCTGGCCGTACTGCTGCTTGCATCCTGCGCAAAGGAGAGTGCAAAATTGAGCGGTAGGGTAGAGGGTCTTAGCGAGGCTCCCGTTGAGCTTTATAGGCTGAATATCAATACTTTCGAGGCTCTGGATACCCTTCAGACCGGCAAGGACGGTAGCTTTGCCTACGAGGTACCGGTGAAGGAGGGCGACCCCGAATTCATCTACCTTTTTTATAATGGTCACAAACTGGCTTCGCTGCTGCTGAAGCAGGGTGACAAGGTGCAGCTTCTTGCCGATACTTTGGGCAAATGCCAGATCGAGGGTTCGGAAGATTCCCAGCTGCTCTGCGAGAGCGAAAAGCACTTTGCGGACTTTGCTTCCAAGATGGTGCAACTCAATGTGGCTGAGGACAATGCGGGTATGAGCAAGCTCTTTGTGGACTATTACCGCGAGGATGTGAAGTTCGTGCTTTCGCATGCTAAATCGCTTGTGAGCGTGCCCGTTCTTTACGAGAGTCTGAACGAGTATTCACCGGTGTTCGGCCAGCTGAACGATGCCCTGATTTTCCGCAGCGTTTGCGATTCTCTGAAAGAGGTTTATCCCGATTCCAGATATGTTAAGGCACTGGAGAAGGAGACTCAGCGTAGGGAGCAGAATTTGAGCCTTCAGCATAGCATCAGCAGTGCTCAGGAGGCTGATTTCCCCGATTTGAACCTGCCCGATATCTATGGCAACAAGGTGTCTCTGGCCGGTCTGGGTGCCCGTATGGTGCTGCTACACTTCTGGAATCCTGCCGACCCTGAGCAGAAGATGTTCAACTTGGATGTGCTGAAGCCTCTTTACGACAGCTATCATGCCGCCGGGCTGGAGATTTACGCTGTTGGTGTGGATACCGACAAGGCCGAGTGGGCTGCCACTGTAAAGGCTCAGAACATGCCTTGGATTAATGTTAACGATGGTTTGGGCGCAGCTTCAACGGCTCTGCAGCTTTACAATGTAAGGTCCCTGCCTACCACCCTGCTGCTCGGACACGGGGAGGTTGTGGGTGTGACCAACGAAGCCGGCTTGCGCAGCGAACTTGCAAAGCGACTTAAGTAGATATGAGGAGATTATTGACAGCCATTCTGGGTCTGACCCTCGCGGTGAGTGCGCATGCGCAATTCTCCGCGGGAGCCGGCTATCGCGGTTCCTTCAAGACCTACAATTACACCAATGTCTGGTACAATGGTTATTATCTTGGAGGCGACTACAATTACAGGCTTAACGACCTGTTCGGGATAGCTGCCGGTCTGTATTTCTCGCATCAGAGTCAAAACGGTATTGTTGAACAGACGAACGGGCTTGAGGTGGATACCACCATTAAAGATAACTATCTGTCTGTGCCACTGTATTTTACGGCTGGTTATAACTTTACAGATGACCTGAGGATTTCCTTGTTTGCGGGGCCGATGCTTAGCATCGACATGCTATCTTCGATAACCACCACCAGCAGCGCCCTGGGTGCTACCGCCACCGGTACGGTCGATTCCTTTGAGACTGACCCTGACTACAAGCGCTTTGATTGCATGGTTGGTGGGGGCATGGCCATCGATTATAGCTTCCTGCGGCTTAGCCTTGGCTACAACTATGGTCTGATTGACCGCGATGCCGATGCCGACGGTCTGCTGCATCGTCATGGCCTGCATATCGGTCTGGCGTATATTTTCAAGTAGATTTAGAACAGCTTTTTGCCCACTGTGGCGACAAATTGCTTAAGGTAAAACGGTTCGAAGTACGCGACATCTTCGAATAGGGATGCTTTAAACCTAGCTAAAGCAGGATGTAGCATTGCGTTTGCCTCGGGGCAGCAGTTGATGAACTGCGCCGCCGGCATTACCTTGCACTTCTCCGCAGCATCCCCAATCACCACCGCATCCTTTACATATTCCGCAAAAGAATTCTCATCTACAATCACCGGGGCTATATCTGTAATCCTTTGACCATCAATACCATACACCGCTGTATATACTTCCATTCTCCTAGCGTCGATAACTGGAATTATATACTTAATGTCATTTGTGCGAGGGCGTTGTGAAGCGAAGACAGGATTTGGTTTTTGAACCCCCGTGTTCAAAAATAAATCCTGCGAAGCTGTTGGCCCATCGTCAACAGAAATGCTATCCAGATACTGCCAAACCAAGGTATCTAGAGTACCAACGGAAATGAGGGGAATGTTGGCACCGAAGCAAAGGCCTTTTGCGGTAGACGAACCAACACGAAGACCAGTGTAGGACCCAGGGCCGGCACTGACCGCCACAGCATCGCAATCAGCAGCTTTCCATCCCGCCTCATCCAACATCTCCTTGACAAAAACCGCCGTCATCGCAGCATGCGCCCGCGGCTGGTCGCTACGACGCGAACAAATAATCGAATCGCCATCTACGAGGGCCGTAGAACATAGCGAAGTCGAAGTTTCTATAAGAATCAACCTAGGCATTGGCTTTATTACTGATTAAGTCCTTAAGGAAGGGGAAAACAACATCTGCAGCATCTTTAAGATTGGTGTAAATCACTGAAGCAGAAAGAGTTTCGGGATTGACAAGAGTGATTTTGCTGTTCAGACCATCGAAAAGATAGATGATTAAACCTATCACTAGAGCGGTCTTAAGAAGGGAAAAAACAAGGCCGAGAATGCGGTTCACAAAACCCAGCGAAAGGTCTTTCAGCAGGCTGGAAATCAGGTTGCCAATCAACTTCAGCACCAAGGAAATTACCAGCGCAATCAGCACAAAGGCAACGATGTTAAGCACCGACGAATCCCACGAAAGATAGCCCCCGAGCCACGCAGAAACCGGTTCGGTGAACTTAAAGGCCAGCCAAGCCCCGATAATTATCGAAGCAATCCCCACAAGCTGCTCAATAAAGCCCTTCGAGATTCCACGAACCACCGCAGGGATAAAGAACAACAGAAGTATAATATCCAATGTTCCCATAATTGTAAAAAATCGCAGAATTGATTATATTTGCAAATTGCATTTTGTAGCACAAAAATAGGCAAAAAATATGACATTCAAAGAATATAAGGGTTTAGATATGGTTGGCACCGCCGACAGGGTGCTCGCCAGATGGAAACAGCACCATGCATTCGAGAAGAGCCTTCAGCTTCGCGAGGGCGCACCTGAATTCATCTTCTTCGAAGGACCGCCATCCGCCAACGGCATGCCGGGAATCCACCATGTAATGGCCCGTTCCATCAAGGATGCCATCTGCCGCTACAAGACCCAGACAGGCTACAAGGTGCGTCGCCGCGCCGGCTGGGATACCCACGGCCTGCCCGTGGAGATAGGTGTCGAGAAGAAACTCGGCATCCATAAAGAGGATATCGGCACAAAAATCAGCGTTGAGGAATACAACAAGACCTGCCGCAGCGAGGTGATGAAGTACACTGCAGAGTGGAAGAAAATGACCGAGCGCGTAGGCTATTGGGTGGATATGGACGACCCCTATATCACCTACGACAACCGCTATATCGAGACCCTGTGGTATCTGCTGAAGGATATTTACGACAAGGGTCTGCTGTACAAGGGCTATTCAATCCAGCCCTACAGCCCCTCCGATGGCACCGGCCTCAGCTCTCACGAGCTCAACCAGCCTGGCTGCTACAAGGATGTCACCGACACCACCGCCACCGTGCAGTTCAAGATTATCCGCGACGAAAAGAGCGAAAAGCTCTTCGGGGATGGCCCCGTTTACTTCCTCGCTTGGACCACTACACCTTGGACACTCTCCTCAAACACAGCACTTTGCGTTGGTCCCAAGTTCGATTATGTAAGAGTTAAATCCACCAATCCCTACTCCGGCGAGGAGGCAGTTTATGTGCTTGCCGAGGCTCTGGTAGGTGCTTGGTTCAATGATAAGGTTCCCTTCGAGGTTCTGCCCGGAAAATTCAAGGGTAGCGAACTGGTAGGAATCAAATACGAGCAGCTTATCCCTTGGTACAAACCCCTTGAGGGTAAGGCATTTGAGGTTATCAGCGGCGATTATGTCACCACCGAGGACGGTACCGGCATAGTTCACATCGCTCCCACCTTTGGTGCTGACGATAAGAAGGTTGCCTCCGACTTCGGCATCGCACCCATGATGCTGCTGGACAAGGACGGCGTCCGCCAGGCAGCGGTCGACCGCGAAGGTCGCCTCTATCGCCTGGAAGACCTTGACCCTCAGTATATTAAAGAGAAAGTTGACCCTAGCTACAAGGAATTTGCAGGTCGCTATGTAAAGAACGCATTTGACGATAGTCTCCCCAAGGATGCACCTACCGTTGATGTTGACATCGCGGTGATGCTCAAGGGTCAGGGCAAAGCCTTCAAGATTCAGAAACATACCCACTCATATCCCCATTCCTGGCGCACCGACAAGCCCGTGCTCTACTATCCTCTGGACGCATGGTTCATCAAGACCACCGCTGTCAAGGATAAGATGGTGGAACTCAATAAGTCCATCCGTTGGAAGCCTGAATCCACCGGCACCGGCCGTTTTGGTCAGTGGCTGGAGAATATTCAGGACTGGAACCTCAGCCGCAGCCGCTTCTGGGGCACTCCGCTGCCCATTTGGAGCACCGAGGACGGCAAGGAAAGGATTTGCATAGGCAGCGTAAAGGAACTTTTTGAAGAGATTGACAAGGCTGTTGAAGCCGGCTTTATGCCTAGCAACCCCTTGAAAGACAAGGGCTTCGATCCTGCCGATATGAGTAAGGAAAACTACGATAAAATCGACCTTCACAGGCCCTATGTCGACAATATCTTCCTAGTTAGCCCCAGCGGCAAGAAGATGACTCGCGAGAGTGACCTTATCGATGTTTGGTTCGATTCAGGTGCAATGCCTTACGCCCAGACCGGCTTGAGGGGCAAGGATACTCCCGATTTTGGCAGCACCGCCGACTTTATCGCAGAAGGCGTTGACCAGACTCGCGGATGGTTCTACACCCTGCATGCAATCCACACCATGGTCAGCGGCACACCTGCCTTTAAGACCGTGATTTCCAATGGTTTGGTGCTCGATAAGAATGGCAACAAGATGTCCAAGCGCCTTGGCAATGCGGTTGACCCCTTCCAGGCTCTGGACAATTACGGCGCCGATGCCCTCCGCTGGTACATGATGACCAATGCCCAGCCTTGGGACAACCTCCGTTTCGATGAAAGTGGGGTAGACGAAGTTCGCCGCAAGTTCTTCGGTACCCTTTACAATACTTACTCCTTCTTTGCCCTCTACGCCAATGTAGATGGCTTTGACCCTAGCGCAGAGGCCATTCCTTACGCAGAAAGGCCCGAAATCGACCGTTGGATTATCTCGCTGATGAATTCCCTGATTCGCGATGTCGAAGCAGCCTACGAGGACTACGACATCACCCTTGCAGGGCGTCTGATTCAGGACTTTGTATGCGAGAATGTTTCCAACTGGTATGTTAGGCTCAACCGCAAGCGCTTCTGGGGCGGTGGGCTCACCCAGGACAAGCTGGCAGCCTATCAGACCCTCTACGAAGTGCTGAAGAATGTGGCTCTGCTGGCCGCTCCAATCGCACCTTTCTATATGGACGAGCTCTATCTTGACCTTGTTCCCGAAGCAGAGTGCGTGCATTTCGAGTCTATGCCCAAGGCCGATGAGAAGCAGATTGATAGCGCTCTTGAGGAGCGTATGGACCTTGCCCAGAAGGCAACCTCGCTGGTTCTGGCACTCCGCCGCAAGGTGAATATCAAGGTTCGCCAGCCACTTTCAAAGCTGGTTATCCCCGTTATCTCCGAGGACCTCAAGGCTCAGCTGGAGCAGGTTAAAGACCTGATACTCACCGAAGTAAATGTAAAGGAAGCTGAATTCCTCGCTGATACTACCGGCATCATCACCAAGAAAATCAAGCCCAATTTCAGGGTGCTTGGCAAGAAGTACGGTGCGCAGATGAAGGAAATCGCTGCTGCCTTTGCAAAGCTCGACCAACCTACCATCTCTGCCATCCAGAGTGCTGGCGACTATACTTTGAGTTTGCCTTCAGGCGATGTTGCTCTTACCCCCGAGGACTATGAAATCAGCTCCGAGGATATGCCGGGTTGGCTCGTTGCAAGCGAAGGCCAGCTCACAATCGCCCTCGATGTCAACATTACCCCCGAGCTTAAGGCTGAGGGTGTTGCCCGCGAACTCATCAACCGCATCCAGAACATCCGCAAGGACAGCGGCTTCGATGTAACCGACAAAGTGAATGTAATTATTGGGGCAGAGGGTGCAACATTTGAAGAAATTGCTGCATCTTTGCAGAAATACAAGAATTATGTAGCCTCCCAAACCCTGGCAAGCAGTGTCGAAGTGGCACAGGGCGCCAGTGGTACAGAGGTTGAATGGAATGACACTAAAATTAATATCAAAGTAACTAAAACAAACTAGCTATGGCTGAAGAGAATGTAAAAACCCGTTATTCCGATGAGGAGCTCGAGGAGTTCCGCGTCATAATCGAGGGTATGCTCGAGAAAGCCCGTGCAGAGTACAAGACCTTGCGTCAGGTAGTTATGCATGGCGGAAATAACGATATCGAGGATACCTCACCTTCGTTCCGTACGGTTGAGGACGATGGAGCCAACCAACTTACCAAGGAGGAGGCTAGCCAGCTGGCTCAGCGCCAGTACAAGTTCATCAAGAACCTGGAGGCTGCCCTTATCCGCATCGAAAACAAGACCTATGGCATCTGCCGTGTGACCGGCAAGCTTATCCCCAAGGAAAGGCTGCGTCTGGTACCTCACGCAACCCTTACCGTAGAGGCCAAGGAAATGCTCGCAAAACAGGGTAAAAACTAATATATGAAACTTTCCAGAGGCAGTAGGCTCCTGATTTTAGGCATTGTTCTCGTTGTTATTGACCAGGTCATCAAGGTGCTGGTCAAGACCAATATGAGCCTGGGGCAGCAGATACCGGTAATAGGTCAGTGGTTCAGGCTGTGTTTTATAGAAAACGAGGGTATGGCCTTCGGAATGAAGTTTGGCGGTGCAGTGGGCAAATTCCTGCTAAGTGCCTTTAGGATAGCGCTTTGCGCTGTGCTGATTTGGTGGATTAGCTCTCTGGACAAGAAGGGAAAGGCTCCAATGGGTGTATTGGTTGGCCTGACCCTGATTACCGCCGGTGCCTTGGGAAATATCATTGATTGTCTTTTTTACGGCATTATCTGGGACTACGCGCCCTTTATGTTTGGTAAGGTTGTAGATATGTTCTACTTCCCGATTATCCGCAGCGGCGAAAAGGTTATCTTCTTTAGCCCTGTGTTTAATTTTGCAGACTCATGCGTCACCGTCGGGGCCTTTTATCTGATACTTTTCCACTGGCGCTTCTTCTCCCAGGACAGCACAGACAATAAAAAAAGCGAGGCTTAAAACCTCGCTTTTTATTTTATTCCTTTTCTAGATTAGAAGAGGTAAGCTACACCTACGTGGAGACCCTTACGGGTGTACTTGGCGTTGTCGTTTCCGTAGAGGTCAATGAGGCCCCAGTTGTAACCTGCGCTTACGCGGATCATGTCAACGATGTCAACTGCTACACCGCCACCGAGCATTACGTCGAACCTCTTGTAGTCAAGAACATTGTTGTCCTCGTCGAAGTTGTCATAAGTCTTGTCGGCTGATACACCAAGAACGGTAAGAGTACCATCAGTCTTGGAGCTAAGAGCGAAAGTAAGGGTAGGGCCAGCGAATACTGAGAGTTTCAGACCGTCCGTGAGCTCGATACCATAGTTGAGGTGAATAGGAACTGCAAGGAAGTTCTCCTTTACTTTAACATTACCTGTACCAAGAGTGTAACCGAAAGCTTTTGCGGCTGCATCTTTGCTACTAGAACTGTTAACATAGTAGAGACCAGGAGCTACGCCAATGCCCATGCCAAGGTTGATGTTGTAATTACCTCCTACATAGAAGCCTGAATAAGTGGCGTCTGAACTGTTGCTGTTAATCTCGGTAGTTGCGGTTGTACCTACATAACCTGCGCCCACGCTAATCTGGGCAAATGCGCTGCTTGCTGCTACAGCAAGAACTGCGATTGTTGCGAAAATCTTTTTCATATCAATGAAACAAAAATAAAATTTCAAATCACTATTTAAAAGATGAATGTTTCTACCTTTTCGTTGCAAAGTAAATGCAAAAAAGGCGAAAAACATGAAGTTTTCCGCCCTTTTGATATACATGTCCTACTTTTAGAACAGATATGCTACACCGAAGTTAACGCCACTGCGCTTCCAAGTAACATTGTCAGCATCGTAACGGTTGATAAGACCAAGGTCGTAACCAACGCTTACGCGGATCATGTCAACGATGTCAAGTGCAAGACCGAAGCCAAGACCGATATCGAACTTCTTGTAGTTGTCGCTCATGTCATTGTCGCCAATCTTTGAGGATACGCAGAACTGAGCATAAGGGCCAGCGTAGGGAGCGATTGAAAGACCGTCCATTACTGCGAAAGAATAGTTGAAGAATACAGGAACTGTAAGATAGCTCTCTTTCCACTTGGTGTCGCTGTTCTTATACTTGTGAGAAACGTTGCTGAAGTAAAGACCAGGAGCAACATTGAGGCCACCGGTAACGTTCAGGTTGTAGTTTGCACCAACATAGAAACCACCGAAAGAATCATTCTCGCTGCCAGAAACAGTTCCGACAACGGGGAGAGTAACGCTTCCGTCTTTCTTCATTGTGCTAGAAACGTAACCTGCACCAACGCTGATCTGTGCCATTGCTGTGGTAGCTGCTACAGCTACGAGAGCAAGAGTAAGGAATAACTTTTTCATCTTAAATTATAAAATAAATTAATAAAATTTGTCGCTTTTACGCCACAAAGATAATAAAATTATTTAACATCAAAATTTAAGTACAAGGTAGGAGGCTGCCAGAAGCACCAAAAGAATGGCAATAATCCATATCAAAACCTTGCATCCACCCTTCTTTTTAGGGAATTCGGCAACGGATGTGAGTTGCTCGCCGAATTTGCTGCGGACATAGGAGGCGGCATTGATTGCCCAGCCGTTGGCATTGAGCACGGGACCTACATCGCGGTGGCGGAGCTTAATCCAGGCCATAATCATGCTGGGGAGCGATATAATCAGCATAATCGCAGCGATTACAATGAGGATAACCCACCATTTGGCGGCGGCAATGCCCTTGGCTACAGATACCAGTGCTTGTGCCAGGAAGCCCACTGCCATGCCGATTGCGGCAAAAATTCCGGCGAACTTGGCGATATCAAATGCGCTCTTCTTGGCCTCTACGGGCTGTTCTGCCGCTCCGGTAAGGTTGCTAAAGCCCTCTCCTTCCTTGTCGGACATCTTCTTGCCGAACTTGTCGGAAATCCACTTGCCGAACTTGCGGTAGGGGGTCCAGAAGGCCTGGGGAACGCTGATGGGGTTATCTACTATCTTGGTTACAACTGCATCATAATCAAGGCCTTGGCGGTCATAGAAGATGGCGTTCTTGCCTTCGCGGAGGCCTCTGATGCTGCCCTTGGTGAGCACTGCGGCGATATTCTTGGTGCTGCCGTCTACCTTGGAGGTGCAAAGGCAGTAGAGTAGGTACATATTGCTCAGGCCGGCCATATCGGCGTGCTTGCCCATATCATCTACCTGGATACAAAGCTCGCAGCAGCGCTGGTCGATGTAGAGCTTTCCGGCCTGGAAGATTGCCAGTGCGTCATCGCTGTAGAAATCGGTGAAGGAAACATAGTTCTTGAGGAAGGTGTAAAAGTCCCTGTAAAGATGCAGGAACCTGTCCACCGATTCGATGCCGAGAGCTTCCTCTTCAAGGGCCTTGTCCTGTTCTACAAGGTCCAGCAGGCTAGTCTTGGAATCAGCCTTTAGAATCTTGCTAACTTCCTCAGCACCAAGGGATTCAACCTCGGCGCCCTTCTTCTCGGCGAGCCAGGCGTTGTGGGCGTCGAACTTGGCAAGTACGGAGTTCCAGTCGCTTTCGCTGATGCTGGTTTTCTTTGCAAAGTCTACATCGAGCACCAGGGCTTTGAGCTTGTCGAATGCTGCCTGCCAAGCGGGGTTAATGCCCTCATTCAGAGGGAGTTTGCCTTCGGCATTGGGGCGGGCGAGGGGATAGGATGCAATCTCTTCAGCATCGGTAGCAAGGTTCTTTTCGCTGATGGCCTTGAGCTTCTCAACATCCACATCCACTGCGGGAGCGGCATCGCCATCGAAGGAAATGAGCTTGCAGCGCATGAAGAAATCGGCGATTTTATCCTTGAGGGCCTCGCAGGCTGCAAGGGCGTCGGCGGTGTTGTCGCCGTAGGGGAATGCTTCCTTGCCGGCAGCCTCCTGCCACTCTGCAAATTCGCTGCATGCGGTGTAGAAGGCTTCGATTTGCTCGGCGTTGATGCCGGTGAGGCCACTGCGGTCCTGCGATCCGCCGCTGATTTCTGCAATCTGCTTGATAAGGGCCTTTAGACCCTCGTCAGAGGTGGATTCTTCGGTAATTATGCCGTCGCCGTTGAAGGCGGTACCTTCGAATACTTTGGTGAGGTCGGCGGTGTCTTCTATGCTGATTTCGCTCTTTTCGAGCTTGAGGTTGCTGAGTATCTGCTCGGCGGATTTGCGGAGCTTGCTGCCTTCTTCGCTATCGCTGAAATCGGAGAGTTTGATGCTGCTTTCTCCTTTGAGCAGGGCGTCTTTGTCCTTGATGGAGGCGGTCATCCAGCGTGCTGCTTCGATTACCTCGTCAACATGGATGTGGCCGTCGCCGTCCTGGTCCAGCAGTTTGAGGGTCTTTTCGTCGAATTCTAGGCCACTGACAGGGCAG
>Ga0181612_173933_pt1 | contig 14485 bp, 9 predicted proteins | sample HoacroProtozoa21_FD_119630 | JGI IMG/M metagenome (GOLD analysis project Ga0181612, IMG submission 119630) | Hoatzin crop microbial communities from Cojedes, Venezuel. Combined Assembly of Gp0051906, Gp0051904, Gp0051908 | reverse complement strand
GTTGGACCAGATGGTCTTTCGAGGTCACTTCCAACCTAGGCTGTTCTCCAGTACTATGATTAACCAGTTTTGCAAGAATATGTCATGATAAAAGTTATAAGTATACACATATACGCTGATGATGCCAAAAGACTTATTAAAAAAAAAAAAAAACACGATGAACTGAAAAAAAAAGGGTCAAAAGAATGTTAAATTAACATCACAAGATATTATTAAAGAGCTTATCTCTTGTTCACCCTTTTTCAAAACAGCCATTGAAACTCTCTGATGATTTCCACAATTCTACTTGTAGTGTTTCTTGCTTAAGTTCCAAGTCACAGCCACTATATATAGCACAGTCCATCTAAGATGAACAGTTTTATCTAGTAATAGATAGGAGACCTAAACATACAATTCTAGAGCGTAAAAATAACATCAAGAAATCTCATTAAATCCATTCGCATGACATCAACCTACAAAGGAAAGTGGCCATCTATATTGCTAACTGCCACCTGCCAAAATCCCTGTAGACTATGTGAAATGATTAAGAGTCCGTTCTTTCTACAGAATCCTGAGAGATGGAAAAAACTTTGTTCTTATGACTAAATAACTACTCGAAAAACTGTGACTTAAGATTTTTGACACATAAAAATTCCAAGAATGATCCAGTTAAAAGGCTTTTTAAAGACCTCTATTGCTTCATGTATTCTCTGAAGCTCCAGTGTGAAAGTGACACAGGAAATCCACATTTATATTAAAATAAAAAAATACTACACATAATATCAAGGTTTGGAAAGGTGATTATGAAATGGCATTTTCATGTCTTCAGCTTCAGTTGCTAAAACATGGAGGGGAACACACACAAAAAATTCCACTACAGTTTGTCAAGTTTTATTTTATCTTATTATTATTATAATAATATTGAAAAGAAAGAGCTTGTGGATTATAACTAGCTGCTGTAGCACCTAACATGGCATGCTTTGTGCTCCTCTTCCTCAGAGAAGGCATTTTTTGTAGCAGATAAGAATAGTCTGTCAATACTGACCTGGATACAGGCTCATTACCATTTCATGTAAGACTAGTGTCATGAAATTTATTCATTAGTTGTACAAACAGAAAGGTCAAATCTCAAATCCTTTACTCATCTTGTACTTTCCATTTTTGTGTTTCTATCCAGAAAAAAAAATTATTCTCCAGATAAAAGCTATTATCAATTTTCAGCATAGTACATCACTCTGCTACAAGTTCTCTCCTCTTCCCTACCTGACATGAACTTTATTATTGCAGCATTAGTTACTGTTTTTACTTAAATCATTCCTCTGTTACATGTTAAAATTAAGCAACATCATAACAAGACAGACCATAATAAAACCGCAGCTGACTCTCCAAGACCTCTACAACTATCTTTAATTATTTTCTATGTAAATGAGAGGTAGCACTAGCACTTAAATGAAAAAAGGCTTAAAAATAAGTAGTGCTAAATGACACTAGTTCAGGAAATGTGAGACTAGCCCATTAATACAAGAATCTACATTAAAATCTAGACATAGACCACTGCTCAGACATCTTCAAGAAATGAACCAAGTGGAGGTTGATAAGACTGTCTTTCAAACATCTCCACTACAACTACATGGAAGAGGTCATGTCAATTGCCAATTTTGCTAAAATCAAGCTTTAATACTGCTAATAATAGATGGATTTTTTATATAGAAAACTCTACATAATGTTACTAAGCTCACTTGAACTAAAACAAAAATAATTGTAAAAACATAAGCTTTTTTCCCCCTTTATACCTTCTATAAGTTTGTTGGGTTTTTTTAAAGTTTTGTTCCTTGCCTGTACAAAACAGAGGACATGCTTAAGCATGCTTAACCACCTTGCTGAAGAGGATACTAATGTGTTGAGTTTCCAAGAGCAGACATATTAACGTACTTTATATCCATAACAAATAAAGCACAACGCTGAAACCTAATTTTGATTTTTTAAATATTTTATATAATTCTAGAGTATTATGTAGTTTCTGTTTTTTATCTCAACTTTTCAGTAAGAGCAACACACTGTCCTTTAACATAATTTCCCCTCATCTCAACTGACTTTAGAAGTTTTCCATCAGGAAAGCCAAAAAACACCCTCCACCTAATTAAACATGGTAATTATAGCTCTGGTCTTTCTTGTCAGCTATAAGGCTGGAAATCACAGCTGCTTTCGTTTAATAAAGTAGCTGCTGAATTAAAATCCTGCTCATCTAACATCAAATCTTTCAAAGGGGTAAGGGTAAAATATTTAAGAAAGTTTCCCCATGTTAGCCACTGGCAAAAATCTTAATTATGCTGAAACTACGAGATCTATTTTGTCTTATTTTTTCTTATCGTGAATCTTCATTCTGAAACAGATACAGTTGTTTGGAAAATTGCAATTACATTATCCCTTGGTGCCTCTTGATCTTATGCAGACTGCTCTGATAGATAACATTTACGAGAGAGCAACAACCTCTTCATCTACAAACACCCAGCATATAAGTTTTAACAACAACATTATGTATGAAGGGGAAGTTCACGACACCATGTGGGAACTGAAAATTGGGATGTATCTTAACATGAGCTACACGAAATGCTGCATACTCCCTTTTATGTCTGGATTTACAGAAGATGTGGCAATTTAAAAATCATTTAATGATCTGTCACAGAAGATCATTCCCTCAGATGATTCTGCAGCCCTACCTTCCCAAAAGTAGAACAGCTTCCTTGCTAAATAAATGTGTCCACAGTTATGCATAAATGTATTCTGCCTTAGAAGCCACACCATGAATGGCATTGTGAGAAACAGCCAGGCTTTTAGATCAATAAGACCCCATTCCTTTTTCTCCCCTTCTCCTCCTCCAAATGCAACTTCATCACGAATTTCTATGAGGTAAGAGAAAGGACGCCTACTGTAGTTCCAGATGACTTCCAGATCATTAAGAGAAATATATAATTTAACACAGATAAACTACTTTTCAGTCTTGTCGAGATTATATGAAGACAATGTTTTCATTGATTCTACACCCATGCAAATTACAACACATATTAAAGATTCAGAGAATGAACAAAATCTTAGGGGCCTGTTTTTAAGCTCTACATTACCATCCTTTCTCCTCGACTGGAGACAAACAAGACTGTTCTGCAAATGCTTCAGTCGAGTTTAGAAACCATTAACTCAAACTACAAGGTCATCAAGATAAGAATAAAATCAATAGGATTGTCCTTCCGGGCTCTTTTCAGATATGGCTAATAAATCGCTACAGCACATTCTTCTCCACACTGGTTCCTTTTTATTCAAATATTTACCCTGGTTGCAATTTAACTTAAGGTTTGTTTTGTAAGGTGTCAGCATTCTGGTTTTGACTATAGTGCCATTCCTTTCATGTGGTGGGACCGAGCCACTCTAAGGCCTTGCTCAGCATACACAACATCCCAATCAAGCCTGGGTAATGCACGATGCTGAAGAGAATGGGAAAATAATGCTCAAATAATGGAAGACAACATCTGGATATCATTATTATGACCACCATTGTAAGCCAGAATGAAAGTCTACATTAGGTTTGATGTGAATTCATTAAACCCAAGAGCAAAATCGGACTCTCTCGAAATGCACGCCATGATGACTTCTCCTGAGCAAACCCACTGCCCAGCCCAAAGGAGGGGCTGGACTCCAGATGCCACCAAAATGCGCGTGCATGAGCTAGTGGTAGGAGATCTCTCGTCACACGACCACGAGCCCTAGTGTGGCTTATGTTTGATGCTGAACAGTAACTTTTAAGGCCGTTTGCAAAGCAGTCTCTGTATCCCCTTGCAATCCTTCTGCCAACAATGTCAGCATCAACTGATCCGCTTCTCAAGCAGATCACTCCTTATGCTACCCCTGACACTGGAAATTTCTGGCTAACGGTCACTCTGCCATCATAAACCTTTTAATGGATTATTTTAAAGAAACTGCTACCTCCTAGTAGCTAGGTAGATGGCTCAGGAGGGGATTAATATTTAACCTATTTATACCGTACAGTTTGTGAAAAAGAAACAGTGCTACATATCTGGGCTATATAAACATTCGGTATTTTCTACATAATCTTTTTGATTTTGGCCTGTAACTACATTCCTTCCCTCTATCTGTGTTCCCACACTTCCTGAGCCTGGTTTTAAAGCACCCTGTAAATCAGGAAATTGGTACTGTCTTGTGCCCTCCACTGCCGTGGAGCCTACCGCAACACAACCCAGGCTGCCAAAATGCAAAAAGGACACACAACGTCTTTAGCAGGATACTAAGGTTATTGCCATGAACGTTAAGATACCAAAAGTAAAAACTTGGGGAAAAAATGAGAAAAATATAACAGTCAGACATACAAACTTTGCATTATTTAACTCAAAGTTGTATTCTTTACTGTGAGGATCCCTCCCGTCCTTTCAATTGCACATAACCTGTAATAATGGAGCGTCTGCTTAACTTAATCTCATTTATTTAAGTGCTTGTAAAGGTATCCAGAAAATGTGCTACACAAGTTATACTAATAATCTTTGGAAACGGAAATTAAAATGTAGCATAATGCAAATGAATAAAATAATATTTTATTTATATAGGAATGTATATAATGTGATAAAAGCAACATTCATGTTTTATCCAGGAAGAAACTGATTTTGAGCAACAACAGCAGCAAAGGGAAAAATCCCCCAAAATACATTTGGACATCACTGAAGTAGTACAAGAAGATTATGTTTTCAAAATTTCTTTGTAAATAATTATGGAAATAATTCAGCTATTTGTTCTGATTCAGAAAGATGTGCATATATTACACATGCTGGCTGGGAAAAATGACAAACCTATGATCTCTGAAACTCTCAGAGTCTCAGAGTTTTAAACATGGTAAATGAATGGAAATATCCTATTAATATCTGTACATCACATGTAGATGGTAATCAAGTAGACTAGTACTACACAGAACCTTTCAGTTACCCTTTGGTTAATCTGGATTAATGTGTTGTAGATTTTTTTAGGAATAAGAGCAAAGAAAGTTTCTAAATGCTATGTAGTTCTAATCAGCCACATATTAGCTGACTACATAAATCTTACAGAAGGAATGAGTTAAATTTCAGTACCGTAACCATAAAGCATGCAATTGTTTGTCAATTAAATTAAATACCCCCCACAAAAAGTCCACCTAGTACTGTAAGGATTCAAAGCCTTACAAATGTTCTACATTCAAGGGGGAGCGGGGAGGGGATGGGATGGGACACTACGACTTTACTCTAAGAAATGTATACATTTAATAAATACAAATGCTATTTATGGAGAAAAAGTGGATGATTAGAAAATATTCAAGAAAGCGTGCAAATACAGTTTCTCACACGGTATGTAGATTTTAGTGTATCTTTGCAGAGGTGCAATGATAAAAGAAGCATGCAGCATCCACATCAATTCAGAGCAGACATAACACTTCTTATCTCAATGTATAATGCAAACTTCAGCACTGAAGTTCCATTCTTTCTTTCAAAATTATTTAATGCAATAAGACTGGATACAGCTAGGATAAACAAACCTTTAGGTTTATAAACCAATCAGGTGATAAAAAAACTTAATAATAGGTGATATAAAAAAACCCTAAAATTAAGCTCTCAAGTGCTCTGTTGGATTGCAAAGTCAACACCTTGCCAGATTAAGTCATTGCTGAAAACCAGATGTGTGCCACTTTGTTTAACCATTAAGCTGTTATGCATAGGACGAACAATCATAGAAGTTTACCTTCAGTTTTCCTGGCCTTGCTAATTTTAATATCCATATTGTTGATATGAAACTTCAGAAGGTTTTCAGTGAATACTTTTTTTACCCCAAGAGTAACCTGAAGCACAGTTTTTAGAAAAAAAAAAAAACAAATAAGTTAACTTGCATGTTAATATATTAATAGAGGCTCCCATTATTACGCAAGAAAACCAGGGTTCTTTGAACACAGATTGTAAGCCAACATGCCCTGTGGCACCACATTTACCTGACAAGATTATCATTTTAGTAGTTACTGTAGTCTATCACAAATGAATATAGATACTGACTCAAAAATCAGGAACTAATTCAACCATAATGTATAATTTCATAATATACAGGTTTCTGCCAATTTAATATTCATACACTAAGATAGCTTCATGTTTTCCATATGTATTTGAAGACAGTCCAATCTGGCTAAAAGCAGAAGTTTCAAGCATTTCAACTCAATTCTTTGTACACTACCATCTTAAACAGGGAAATCAAGACCACATTTCTGGAGTGGAAACTGTTTCATGACTCCTACTGGATAAAACAAGCGAGCCACAGAAGCCTTCCCAGAGGTGTGCTCAGCAGAATGCAGCTTGGCAACAGACAATTTTACAAACCTCTCAGAAATCTCAGAAGCTGAAATGCAGAATTCTAGATGTGGGATACACAGATTTGCAACTCCACCTTAGAAAGACAGCATTTAGAAAGTAATTAATGATGGCAGTCAGCATAATCGAATGTTTGTTCCTGTGTAAAAGTTAACCGAGCACAATACTTTCGTGTGATAAACAGGCAGCAATTCAGCTTGGGTTTCATGAAGTGGTAACTTGATCACAGCTATGTTGGTACATTTTATCACAGATCTAATTTTGCAAGTGGTAATTCTCCTTTGATCAGTTGCTAAGTTGAGAAGATAATTGAGGGACAGTGAATATCTGGAGGCAACTATACAGGACATGTTCAAAATACAAACAAGCTATCTAAACAAGAGCAGCTCATCTTTAATAAACTCAGAATGGCGGTAGTCCCTGTAAACGGACTAAATACCAGCAACGACTCCACAGTGCGCTAATCATGTGCACACCCTTAAACAGCCATTGGTGGGCCAAGCTTAATGATACACAAGAAAAAGCATTTGAGGAATAGACAGCAACACCTGCCATGGATGCAAATCAGCCTACCTAGCTTCTATTTTCAGCAACGTGGTGCTGAATCGCTACATTTGGAAAAGACAAATAAAAAATTAAGTTTGTTTTTGTGAACTATGCAGGACCTTAAAATTCCTATTCAAAACAACTAATCTAGGCAGAAAGTTCGACTCATTGCGGTGGTTTTATTTGGCAGCACGGAAAAAACAGTTATCCAGATACAGATCATTTCACATAAGGAAAGAAGCTGTGCAATCTCTTGCACTTGAAGAGATGCAGAAAAGCCTTTATCTAATGTACTAAACAAGGAAGATAGTCACCGCCTTTACAAATGCAGCTAAGGACTATCTTTGTCCTTCAGAGTACAAAAGCACCACTAAAATGCTCAGCAATATCCACTCCCTCAGCTGAAGCCATCTTTGTTCACAAGGAATATGATCTGGAACGAGTCCTCCTAATGGCATATATGAGTCTGAACCTCCTCCAAGATGCTGACAACCATAGTCAAGTCGTCATTCCCAGCTGACAAAAGTGGGAATTACTTCAATGGTTGACAGGGTCCATAAAGGCCACTAGGCTGAAAAAAGAAAAAAAAACTCAACTGCAATGCCCACAGGCACAAGACACAGACATGCTCAGATTTGTTATACCGAAAGCCCCCCCCTCCACACACACTCGAATATATCATATACCTTTATGTATTTACTTCACAAAACCTTCCTTGCAGTTTCTTCCTGTATACAGGAAGGAAGAACTGCACACGAAAAATGCTCATGACATCTCAAAGTAATTCTAAGAGCATTCTGTATGACAGTGATAAGGAGTGCACGATAACATGAACAGAACATGTTATAATTATATGCACACTTGTTTACATAACAACTGAAAAGTAACTAGTAAACAATTCTTTTTGGTTGGCAAACAAATGAAATTGTAGTTTTATTTATGGTTACAAAATACAATTGAGGAAAAACCTGCTTATTTTGAGGCTACCCTAGAAAAGCCTCATTATTTGAGTTAGTCAAAGACCCAAACTTTTGACTTTCAAAACACGTCCAGATGTTCCTCCAGAAAGATTTGGTTTTTACTAGTTTATGTTAATGTTACAAAAAGCTTGCCATATTTTTTAACAGCTGTAATTAACATGCCGCAATATTTCATGAAAGACAGCCAGGTATTGCGTATCTCTCAGTGACTTCAACTAGCAAGCTCTTGCTAGAGTCTGTAGTCCGGAATTCCACACATTCCCAAGCATATTTCCTCTGCTTAGGCATAACAGGAAATAAACTGAAATAAGAACCAAATAATTTATGCCATCATTATGAATACACACTTCTCAATTGCAGTTCACTGAAATCATCTAACACTGCGTAGATGACTAGTATAGCACTTCTCTGCCTGTCTCAATTTTGTACTTTGGAATTATCTTCAGTTATTTTTGAGTTCTACATGTGTGTATACTAAATAAAGCATATATATCCCTATAGAAAAGTATAAACTGAAATGCTACTGATTTAACCCATTAAACAAAAGACTAATAATGAAACCATTCTCAAAAACCAAATTACACTTTGAACGATGGTTTTAATAATAGATTAGGTCGTTTCTTTATCCTTGAAAGCCCAGTTATGAAGAAATAGACTTTGAATCAGTTCCACATGCCCATAAAACTGTGTGTGGAACTTGATTTTTTTATTTTTCAGTTCTGTAATAGTGTACTCTGTTTATTTTGAATATCTCATTGGGATATGTTCTTGCACTCAGGTATTTCCTTGCGTTACATTCACGTACGTTAAGTGTTTTCACTTTCAGATGTTGCTTAGGACTTACTTCCCTTTTCTGTTTTTTTCATTATTGAAATGTTTAAAAGCATTTCAGAAGTTTCCTGTGATACAGTCTTTACCACCTCCTATAAAAATAGCAGAGTTTTTCTCTATCCATGCCCTTTCTATGCAACTTCAATCTCCCAACATTTTTAAGAGCTGTGTTGTTCTCAGAACTGTTTAGATCTTATGTTCTTTTGGTGTATGAGATTTATTACCTGTGAGATATTTTATTGCCTTATTTACTGGCTTCAGTGGCCCATTCTGGGAAAGGAGGCAGATCAGCTACAGGCACCCCTAAAGACAACGATGCTAACACTCCAGCTGATGTTCCTGCTTTTCCAGCCAACGGAAACGTGAGCCCTGCTCCTGCAGGCAGCATGTTTCCTGAAGCGCTGCCCCAGCTCACTCCAAATGCTCACTGCCTGGAGCAAAGCCAGACGTACACCCTGGCCTGTTTCACAAAACTGTAGAAGACTACACTCAGTCACCTACCAGAGGAAAAAAGTCATTTTCCATAAGCAGGACTACTCAACATAAAACCAGGTGAGTTACGAGAAGGGAAAAAAAAAAAATCAAGCTTTTTCTCTCTCCAAGGAAGTGGCTTAAGGCAAAGGTAGTTCCATAATGGGAAAATAAAAATCAGAATATTTCTATAAAACCTTTCATTTAAGGATCTCTAAATTATTTAAAGCCATTAGTTCACTCAGCCTTTCAACATGATTTTCCTTTGTTCATGCAGCACCAAAAAATGAATGTGCAAGCTTTTGCTCACAAATTTGACACGCACAAAGCCAAGAAAATATATTTTGAAAAAATGAATGTTTTGGAAATAGTTCGGTTGCACACATCAGAAAACACCTTAACAAAGCTAAATTTCCTTCACCCAGCAATATGCAATTGGCCATTCAATTATGAAATAAACAACTGGAAAGAGAATTTGTGCAACAAATACCTATGACTAAGAAATCCAATTTCCCCCTTAAGCATGGAAAAATAGGTGCCAGACTTGAAGGAAAACATCCTGCTACTAGCTCCTTTCAGCTACTGTGCCATCCCAGACATACCATGTAGCCCTATCAGCAGTCATTCCAATTTCCTTACCAGTCTCTTGTAGATGCTTACGTTCCATTTATCTATGACACACGGACCAACTGTTTAACACCATCCCAACATCTCCTGATCAAAAAATAGTTTAATAGCATTTGACAGATGAAACAAATGAACAGACAGTGTACAAGAACACTGATTATGGTGAGCAGCTTATGAAACTGTGTTAAAATTCTCCAAATGTACGCAATTGCATACTCATATTTCTACTGAAATACAGCAGAAGTTTAAGATTCAGCACGCACACAGTTTGGACTCTCTGTATTTAACATGATGACCAGGAATTTGGTTTCTGAAAACCTGGGCTTGCGCAACATGCATCATAACCTGAGATAGGGAGTTAGGATGTCTCTGACCTCTTCCTATCTCATTTTTCGTAGCCTGTTACACTGCTCACTCTTTTTCTGAGGGTGGTTCATTGATTCATTCTTCCTTTTCCAAAGCAAATGCCCTCATGGCTGAGTTTTACTTATAATGCAAGGAAAGAAACAACTATCAACCTGTATACAGAAAACCACCACATTTTTATATCATCAACATATCAGCTACGTTGTGTTTAGCCCATTAAAAATGAAAAAAAAAAAAAAAAAAACAAAAACAAAAAAGCAACCCTGTCCAAGCCAAAAAATGTCCTACAGGAACACACAAATTTAATATGCAGCGAAACAGATTAATCTGCAGGAAACCATTCTGCTTGTTCTTGTTCATACACTATCCATTTTTCTACTATGATATAATGAAGCATTGCCAAAACAAACATTCACTTTCATGAGAAACATCAAGAAAATCATTTGACTTCAGCAAAGTGATGGTTTCTAGATCATTCTCTTCTTCCAATTTGCTCTGTCTTAGTGCATTATGTTTCAAAGCAGATTTTTAAATTTTGGGAATAAGTTTTTCCCACAATTCTGTACAAGTCTAGTATAGTAAAACTGTGGATCTTAAGATACGCCTGCAATACAAACCATTCGGTTAATTACCGTACCATAGAAGACAACAAGCTCTGAGCAAAATGCCTCTCATTTGTAAAGATGACCATGACTAGTCCTACACCAAGGAAAGGCTGAAAATTGGTTTTAAAAACAGCAACAAACTGCAGTGTAATCTAAAAATCTTGTTTAAAGTTTCTTTTTGCTGCAAGCCTATATTGAACAATTACATGATCTTTTTCATCTTGAAATCAAAACATACAGTACCTACGTATATAAGACTCCCTTATTGGGCATTCATTGGCAGGCAGGTATTTTTCATTATAATTCATTCTATCAATTCTTTGTTCTTTTTTTTAAAAGGCATTTTATTAAGCCTCCATGCTCCACATCCTCTCCAATTCTTATTACCATTTTCATACCTTATGGTGAGGCTGACAAGAAGCAGTGTAGATTTGACAACCAGAAAGCGCAGGAATCTAGCAAGAAATTACTATGCAAATGTGTCTGGGAGAAGATAACATTAATAATTATTTGCTGATGGGCCTTTTGCTCTAGTAGGTGGCATATTTATAATGAAAACTTAACAGTAGTTTAAGCCAAAGATCAGAAGCCTCAGATGTATATGTGGCTGATGGATGACAAAGGAAGAAAAACACTTCTGTGTGTCGTCATTTTAGAGGAACCAAGCCAAGCTCAGTACCTTAGATGAAAATATTTTCCTTCCAACTTCTCACATTCTATAAATGTTTTATTTACCAGAAAAGAAGACTTTTTGCTCAGCAGTTACTAGCAACTTCCAAAACAGTGTTTCAAAATACTCAGATACTCAGAGCTGAAACATGAAGCAGAATAGGCAACATTACGTTTGTCAATTAAAAAAAAAAATAAAAACAGAAACAAAGCCTAAACAGTTCTTTATGAAAAAAAACCACCTTTATACACGTTAATTCTGCATCTAAAGGAACATAGGTCACAGCAAAACACACCGCTTTTTTACTTCTCTGCAGAGAAAAATCAGTTATAAACTCTGACACTAAAAGAAAAATGTAAGAGAAAGGCAGAAAATACTACCGTGTGATTACATAAAATTTCACTGTGGACTACAAGAGTCTAATATCGTGTTTCAGAAAAAAGTAATCAACGTAGGTAACTACTCCATTTCAGCAGGGGAAAGTAGAGGGAGGGCTTACACAGCAGGAAAAAAGGAGGCAATTCAGAAGCAACCAACCTTCCTATGCATTCAACAATATGCAGAAGAGCAGAACTCTACTTCTGTTTTAGTTTGAGTGTTTCCACTTTAGATACTGCTACAAAACAACTTCCTTTTTTAATTCAAACCATGCTGTGATTTTTCCAGCTCTTAAAATGCAAAACTGCAACTTTTTTTTGACGTATTCACAGACAGCACTCTCAAAATCCTGAATACAGGTACACATATGGATCAAGGGTCATCCTGATGCAGGAGTGAGAAGATCTTAGATAAAGGCAAAGTTTGCAAATGATTCAGAAATTGCAGAAATAAATTCCAAGCAATACTTAAATTCATAGAACTTTTTCACTCCCATTTCTGTGGGAGAAAGTTTGGCACCAGGAAAAAAAAAGCCATATTCTGGCAGCACACTCTTTGGAGTCAGAAGTCCTGAACTGCAGCTTGCAAGGTATTAGAAAGATTAGTATTATGTATTACAGTCACAGGCTTAAGAGCAAGCCTGTTAACAGCAACATCTTGTCAAGACAGTTTTGTGCAACTAAACTGTAAGCATTTTACCTTAAGCAAAACAGGAAGGAATTAGTCATCCAAATAAATTAGTATGCTTACACTGTGCTTCCACTCTTACCACGAACTACAGAAAGAAGTCTTTGTGGATAGATGGATCTGGGTGCTGGGGACACGCTCCAAGGGGATTGAAGACATCCCAAGGATAGTACTCTGAATATACCACTGTATGATATTGGCTCTAAAAAATCCCATTGAAGTGGGAAAAAGACAATGGCTAATGTCAATGGTTAACTGTAAGAAAACTTCTGTCACGTAAATCATATATGCAGTGTCTTTACAAGCTACTTAGGAAATAGGCAGAAGATTCTGTATTCCCAGTTTTCTGCGTCTTCACTGAAGATCTGCTTTAAATAAATATAACTCTTTAAAATTAATACCAAGAAAATTAGGTGAAGGGATAAGCACACATCACATAAAAGAAACCAGGCTAAAACTGCACCATCCCTGCCCCCCCCCGACATTGAGCTTCATGCATTTGCCAAAAAAAAACAAAAACAAAACACAACCAAAAAATAACCACCACCAACCAAACAATCAAGCAAACTAATTTTGGGTGACAAAGGTCACTGCACATCCTGGACGGTATCTAGAAGTGGACATATAGCTGCTGCATAGCTGCCTTTCAGTATTTAACATACAGTTTTAGAAAAGGAGGCCAGCCTCTATAGAAGAGCAAAATAAGCAGTGTATACCGTAAGCAAGGGATTTGACCTGGAAAAACAACTGTCCTTTCACAAGTGCTCACTCAGAAAAGATTGATCCTGTCAGCTGAAAATTAACTGCAGTAGGAGAGGAAAAGACAGCAGAAGTCTGGAAAAGTATTGGTATCATGCTCCTAACTTAATGCTAAGAAAGAAAGCTTTATGAACTCGGTTCTGACTGAAAGAGTATTTGTTACTGGTAAGGGTATGTTGTAGAGACTTTAAAAAACAGGATCCACCAGTCCACTGTTGTGGAGGCGAAGTTGTCGTTCTAATTCATCAGAAAGTCACTGAGACCAGCAATGCAAACCATGTTATTAAAAAAGTAATACATACACTTTCCAGATGTTACAGAATCTGTGCTTGTAATTGCACACTTAATACAAACAGTGCTGGACTTTAAATCAAGCTATGTTGCCATTTTAAAAGGAGAATGTATCTAATAATAGAGGTTCTTTAACAGTAGGGAAGAAAAGGCACCACCTGGCTCATAATTAGAAAATTCAAATTGGCAGTAAGATGCAGTTCTTAACTGCAAAGTAAGGGGTTATTTAAACAACTCAACAGTGTAACAAGCAAATTAATCATATCCTGAAGTCCTTAAATTGAACTTGGATTTGTCTCTAAATAATGTGTTCTAGTTCAATTGCAGATTTATTGGACTTAACAGCAAGCACTGGCATGTTAGGGAAAGCAACGAATTAATGCATGAGATTATGTTGTCTGGTACTGCAGAGGAGACAAGGCTTGGCAATTCCTTTGGTCCTCAGAGTCTGAGCCCCACTGGATGCACTGATTCTGACTTGGTTTATACCAGAAGAGTCAGGCTAGACCATACAAGGCTCACAAATTTGTTGACTTTCAAATTTCTCGGTAACAAGTTCGCTTTGATTAGTGCAACAAGATTTTTCTCATTATTTTCAGTTAATTGGTAGATGTCCCTTCAGACTTCACGCTGGCAGCTGACGGCTCCACACCACAACAGTACAGTCATGTTCCACTAACATTCAGCAAAAGGATCAAAGAAAAAAAAACAAAGACCAAACAAAACAACAAAAAGGAGACTATTTCTCCCGGGGTGCATTAAGAGGAGCAGCAGGTCGAGGGAGGTTCTCCTTCCCCTCTACTCTGCCCTAGTGATGCCCCACCTGGAGTACTCTGTCCAGTTCTGGGCTCCCCAGTTCAAAAACGATGGGGAGCTACTGGAGAGAGTCCGGCAGAGGGCTACAAAGAT
>Ga0181612_119601_pt1 | contig 14485 bp, 3 predicted proteins | sample HoacroProtozoa21_FD_119630 | JGI IMG/M metagenome (GOLD analysis project Ga0181612, IMG submission 119630) | Hoatzin crop microbial communities from Cojedes, Venezuel. Combined Assembly of Gp0051906, Gp0051904, Gp0051908 | reverse complement strand
CATCATTGTACGTACAATGATGAAAGAGATTTTAATGAGTTCATGGTATATACTCTTCAAGTTACAAACTAAGCATTTTAATAGCTATTTTAAATACGCTGGTTTAGAAAATCATCATCCAGAGAGAGAAGTAGACTGCAGACAACATGGCTTACTGTGCTTTATTAGCATGTAGATGGGATGTGCACCAAAACTCTCAAACAAAACCTATTAATTTTAATTTTTAAAATGATACATCTTTGCAAGCATCAGCATTAATTTAGGAAATTATTTTTTCCATTGTGTAAGGCAAAAATAAGCATCTAATAAGCCCAGTACAACAAAATCACAACACCTACAGAATTACTTACCCAGGTTAACTGTCCAAATGACCAGCGCTAATACAGCTACGGATATAACTGTCACTATCAATAAACTGACATCAGGGAGAGACAGTGTGGTATCTTTTGGGTTTTAAAGAATGAGGAGAAGAGAAATCATCACAGAGATGGCAGATATGTCAGCTGAGTAAGGCTGTTCAAGGTTTGGATGACTGAAGTTTCAGCAGAGTTCCTGATGCTTAAAGGACCATTCATGTCACAAACATACTGAGAAATGAGGCCTTCCTAACAATTAACACGGGACTATTTTGGGCTCCCAACTGAGGTAATGTCAGAAACATACCATAAGAGTACACCATCATGCAAAGACAGCAACAGACAATGTGCAGGAGTACACTAAAAGACATGCAGGCAAAAGGTTGGATTTCTCTCACCCTTTCATGTCTGAAAGTTAAATGCTAAAGTCTGAACTTGCACCCTTTTAAAATCACGGTAGCACAGCAGTCCATCCTATCTCTTGCTGGTGCCTATTTTTCTCTAACAAACTTACAGTACAGACCTAAGTTACTGTGTCTAGTTAAGACTTAGATGATTAACTTTCAGAAGGTTACATAAAAGCATTTGAAGTCAGTCCTTGCCCAACAAACTTTTTGGCATTTAAAGTTGTTGAGATAAATCCCATCTAAGATAGTGCATTTTCAAAAACATGTCATTACCTTAAGATCACCACGAAAAAGACAGGAAGATAGGTGCTTGACACAAGAGAAAAATCATGCTCTGGCTTTTTTCTACATCTTTAAGTCCTAAAGGACCTTAAAGAACCAGAATAAAAAACCTTGGCTGAAGTCATATACACAGTCAAGGGTTGAGCTGAAACAAGAACATAAATCTTGGTATCCCAGCTCAGCATCCTATCTATCAAACTGCATAGCCTTCCATCTCATCCCTCATAAAACATGGAGAATTGAATGAAGGCAAGAATTACTGCTTATTATATTATGCTCTATTTGTACTGTCCTTTATAAAACGTATCCCCACTCTAGTTCAGGTTGTTCGATATTCCATGGAACAAAAAAATAGTTCATTACTATGCAGTTGTGTTCATTATTGAGGAAAAAGCAGCACTGAAGACATTCAGAAAAGTAAAACTTCAGGTCAAGCTGACATTTGTTGTCTTGTGCCTGGGAAAACATTTCTTGGGAATGTGGACTTTAAAAAGACCAAATAAGAGTTTGGATTCAAAACTAACGCACTAAGAAAAATCTGACTGTCAAAACAGAATAACAGTTCAAATCTCAGTTTCAGTCTGGGCTTGCCTTAAAGCATGAATACCGGAAAACACTGCTTCTACTCTAATTCCTTGTGTGATGCTTTGCTAAGCCAGTATGAGTTGCACAAAAATTACCTCCTTTGGAGTCCCTATAGAAACTGATGCTGACAACCAGAATGCCTATAGCTCTGCATCACTGCTGCTATAAGTGCTATTTAGGACATCATGTGACATCATATTAAACCATAATTTTTATGAAGTGACAAAATCACATTTATCATAAAGTGATAAAAAGTGAGGAGGTCTCAAACATAAAAATGCCATAAGGTGCAATGCAGAAGGTATTGTTTTAGAAGAAAAATATATGCATTCCATAGTAAGATATTTTCAGTGAAATAGTCTGAAAAGCAGAGGAGAGGCCAGTTAATCATCCAACCTGTACACATACAATGAACATAGAACAGGATGAAATGGCTCTATACTAGTCAGCCTGGATATAAAACTGTTTAAATCATCATAGCTCTGCAGTGCTTATAAACTAAATACGCACAGATAATTCCACTTCTGCTGAAGTCAAGGGAAATGTTTTGCAGGTAGTGGAGGTAGGTAGTCTGCAGTGTTTGGCAATCTGTAAGTTATTTATTTGTAGAAAAAAAAGAGGGATAAGAGATGAAAGACCTCAAGTTCTGATGTTCCAACAAAATAAGTATGTACTGGATCCACCTAAGTAGGTCCTTTTATTTCTTAATATCTCCTCTCCCACTGTACCCAAATGGTCTAGTCCATTCACCGCTCAAGTCCACATTCATCTTCCCTTCCTCCACTTGCTAGAGATACTTTCTTCTCCTAGGTCCCAAGACAGCTTCCCCCACCCAATTCTCTTCTGCCCCCTTGATACTCCAATCATGCCTCCAAGAACTGCGTTCAGAATGCATGCAGTGTTCTGTTCAGCCATCCTTCCCACCTGTGTGATTGTCAGCAAGACACAAAGGCCTTGTATTTTACTGTGATACAATCTTGCTGAACATCAGAGAAAGAAGTACCAAGACATCTTATGCGTCCACTGGCATGGAGCAAGGATACAAAATGCTTATTAATGTTTGAGGCCGTGCCCTGTATCTTTTGACAACATGAAAAGGGTTCTGCAAATCACCAGGTATCCATATTTTAGCTCCTTTGTTACAGTGCAAATACTTTCCTCCAACTATTTTGCTTTATTCCCACCAGAATAAATAAAATCGTAGTATTTTTCTTGTATTTACACCATTCAGCAATGTGCATAGTATATTAGTCCTCATAGAGACAATAATTTAACCTAACTTTTGTCCTTCCTCCACTTAATAACGTACATATATCTGAAGAAGAAGCAAAAAATTAGAGTGTTTCCCACTGAACTACTTTGAACAGAATTTACTCTTTCAGACAGCTTTCACAATATGCTTCCTCTGAAGTTGTCCTAAATTTTCAAAGCTCTGGTTATTGCTTTATGAGTAAGAACTTCAGAATGTAGCTGTCATTAGAAATCCACCTTCATTAGACATAACCGTTCAACACATCCAAGCAATTACTTTTGCAGCTGTTGTGTAAACTAAATAATAAGTGATTTATCAGCTCATAATAAACAAAAATTTATTCTGCCACCTGGATGGTAACCTTCAAAACATGCTTCTCATTAACATTACAACTAATCTAGGCCAGGTCAGTGAAGTTAAAAGAATTACAAACATTAGCATGAACAGAAGATTCCCTGTTAACGGCTTTGTGAAATGAGACAGACACATCTTCTTGTTGCTCCAAAAGGGTGACACTTTCAACACTGGTAGCAATCAAATGAAAAACACAGGGTTTCTGAAGATCCTATGAAAGTACATAGACATGGTGCTGTGTTCAAAAGATGTATGCTCACCCTGAAGACATTGCCAGCAGGAATTAATTGATGAGGGGAGGCTATAATTTAAGACTTAGTCTTGCATATTTCTGAGCAATTTGAACTGCACTAGCAGGCAGGCAGAGAATAGAAGGGATCCTAGATACTAACTGAAAGTACTCACTACTTTCAAGGACTGGACATGGATCTACTGACCTAGCCCTTTTTCATGCAGAATAGGTTTTCAAGTCAGAAACAGTTTAGACAGTTGGCCATGACTTTTTAGGGCCTACATGACAAGCTCTGTAACTGCATCTCCAACATTTTGTTGGGTTCTAGAATATATTAATTGATCAAGAGAGGTAAGATCTGTAGAATCCCTGCAGCTGACATTCATAAGCACAAGCAAGCAAACTGGCATTCCATCATTTACACATTGTCTTAAAGGACTGTCACTGAGCACTCTATTAGTGAGGGCATCCAAAGCGGCATGAAAGCCTCCATCCTGTCTGCCACAGGAAGCATTACCAGAGGTGTCTGGAGTTGAACATATGAGCTGCTCTTGTTTAAGTAAAAATACAAGTTGTGATCACACATGAGAGCCAAGCTATAGTTTCAGTCCTCTGAAAAACAGCACAGACAGAACCTGGAATGGACATTTCCCAATAGGGCCAACAGGCCCTGCTATAAGTAAAAACAGAGCAACCTTTCAAGTACAGGAATAAAATGTGATAGGCATGCACAATTTGGTATTACTCTAGCATCACTCTGATCTACCATTTTACTACTCGATATTTTATTGTCAGCCACCTCTGAGCCAAACCGAAAACCACACTGATTATTTTACATTAGAGAGTGTGCTTCATTAAAAAGCAGTAATGTGGGTATAATGTGGGTAATCTGTCATTTTGTGAGCGATATTTTTATACTGAAAATGAACACTCTTGTAGTGGGAAATAGTTTGTGGGCAAGAGTTAGGTGAGGGTGCTAAGTGCTACTGAAATACAGTCAGCGCTGAGGAAAACTGCCACATCACATAGCAAAACTAGGTCATCATTTGTACTTGGAATATGATCCACCCCACAGCCAGACACCAGGAACATTTTTTCCATGAATTACTGTCTGCTGAGAAAAGAAGGGGAAAAGATGATCTGATACTCAGAATTAAAAGCAATTAAAACTGGGAAGAAGCAAGATAGGTGGGACATACATGCTGAGTTTCTGGAAGACAGAAGGCAGAACTTCCAGGCTAAAAGGTACATGCTGAAATAAGTTTTCAATCAGCTAAGATCCAGGTCAATAGCTGCTTCAAGACATGGTTGCAGGCTGCAAAATTTGCCCAGATAGAAGGCTAAATCTTTGGGCAGTAAGCCAGCATTAAGCATATTGCTGCTGCGTCCAAAGTACTACTGGCAGTGAGGTATCCACAAATTATGCAGTTCTGCATGAAATCCTTTAAGTATGGGCTGTTCAGAAGATGGCCACTCATACACTCTTCCCACTTCTAACTTCATTTGGAAAAGTTATCTGCATTGGTCCCATGTGTAAGTTCTTTCTAAGAGAGCTCTCCAGAACCTTCTCACAGAATCTGGCCCTGTTCATTCTCAAGGTTTTTAAGATTCCTGCACATAAAGTTATGTTCTAAATGTATGTAATCAGGATGAAATGGAAGTTCCATCCTAAAGACACCAGAGAAGAAAGGAGGAGTTCTGTGCAATGGGATGCATTCCTATACTTAGTGTAAGATCTGAGAGAGACAATGAAGCACTGCAGCCTGAAGTGCTATCAGGACTCAGGTCCACATGTTCTTTTTCTCACTGTCAAGCAATCAGAATGCAGACTTTCTACAGATGTTGTACATTATTAGGGTGAAAAATTCTGGGGTCTTTTTAAGAAAGACTTTGTGTCACCTCATGTCCTCTATAATTGCCATTTGAAAGCACTGCAAAGTCAGACAGGATGGATTATATCACCAAGAAAGACACAGTCCTGACAGCAGGTCAGCACTCTCTACAGTAGGAGACTCACCCAATTATTTCCTCCTGGGAGTACCAGCAGGGTCCTCACAAAGCCAGTCTAATAGGAATTTCTGTAGGTAAATTGTGTGAACAGATGGAAAAATTTGACCTCGATCCCAAACTCAAGACTGCTCTTGCACAGCAATAACATCATACTATTTCATAAATTATCTTATTTCCATTGACTTCAATTTGTATCAGTCAAGAACCTAGCTTAGTGCTTTGAGCAATATCTGAGTGATTTCCTGTGTTAAGATAATGGGCAGGAAAATATAACAGAGTTGTTAATTTCCATGCATTGTAGAAACACAATAGGAGCACAATCATCAAACTAACAGACTGCTGCTTGGAATTTCTTGCCATGGGATGTCGTGGATGCTGGAAGATTGCAAAGGCTTGCCAGGGACTGAACAAATTAATTGAAAAAACATCTAATAAAGTCTTTTAAACACAAATATGATCCTCTGGCTCAGAAAGTCCCTGAAGAAAAAAATAATTCCGGCAGTTGATTATTCTGGGAATGTATCACTATGCTCGTTCTCCAGCATATACCAGACGCTATTATCTTTCAGTTGTTGCTGTTTTTCTTTCAAATGATGAATAAAAAACATTTAGATGTGAAAATTCTGATTATATCTGTGATCCTTTCCCTACGAGCTGCAAAGACTTTGTGAGAAGAAAAAATAAAGCTCATTGAGAGACTAAGGAGGCTAAAAGCACAGGATAGCCATTCAAGGGCTTAGTCCAGAGCAGAGCTGACAGATTTGCTCAACTCAAAAATATTTCTGGCTCTCTAGTTCTTGAAGATGCTGACATCATTTAAAGTTCACTGAGATGGTGTGCAGGCCTGGGAAGAGATGCTACCTGGCTGATCCCCTCCCAGCATAACAGTGTAGAAAATAACTCAACAGGCTTGGACTTCTACATATAAAGAGGTAGAAGCAAGAAATTTAGTCCTATAGAGGACAAGTGCAAATGAAGCCTTGTGGGCTTTTGGTCTGACCTGACCTGAGCCCACCACGACAACACACAAAGTTTGCTTTACTTTTTCTTTTCTTTTTTTTTTTTCTTTTAAATCTGATGTTTGGAATTAAAAGAATATAGGGACAGTCTTGATTTATGCCATTCCTCTTATGCTTCCCCCAGTGCTCAGTATCACTCTTCTAGAAAACCATGAAAAAGCGATGAAATTAAATTAAAAATTGCAGGGGAAAGTGACACCATGTTTCAGTTAAATAGTACAGGTTGGTGTACTGGTTTTATATGTTATTCAGTACTTAGTGATATAAATTAATGGTTGGGAAACATATTTCCAGAACCCCACAAAGTGAAACAGTAGCTTGGGTTTGTATGGAGCAATTGTCATGGCAAAGATTACACCGATTTTCATTGATATAAATCTGCGTTGATGTAAGGCTTTTTAGCAGAAAGCAATCTATACAAATTTACTTTGTACTACATCATCCTTTATATCACGTCCTTTTCCAAAGAGAGCTGATAGTCACTGATCTGTGTAATGCTAAAACAGTCTACGTGTTACAAATCTTTTGCTCCATTTAAGTACTATTTCAGAACTGGAGTTATTGTAACTGTTTTCAGGCAACTTGCTCCCACTACTGAATCTTCTAAGAGGTCTAAGAAAACACCACATAACAACAATTGTTTATTATTTTTTTCATTTTTTCAAAAGAAGACATTTTTCAGTCAGTTCTCGACACACCAGGAATAATGCTTTTTCCTGTCACTGTGTAAAAGTGTAGCTATTTTGAAGGATCCTGAGCAAGCTTCCACCCCGTGCCTCTGTCTTATTCAAGGCATACCAGTTAATACTTTTCTTCAGTTCACTGGAAAACTAACATCTGGAAATGTGAGGCAATTAAACCTAATTCAGACTTGAATCTAATCAAAGGGTTTGCTTAAATCAAACTATTTGAATAAATAGCTAAGTAAAATGTGCTAGTATAAGCAAAAAAAAGCAATAAACAATTGTAACCATTCAGTGATATGCATGATATCACATGTTTTCTTACGATTATCTAAGACAACCACCAGCAGTTTCCAGTTCTCGGAGATTAATGTGGTTTGGAGCTCACAGCATCAAATCCATAAATTTTGCTATTGTGACGGGAGATTTTAATATGGCTTCAATTCTGTTCCTGAATATGCCAAATAATATACTGTGCTAACAATTGCATCCATTCAGAAGACTAATTAATAGACTTGAAAGAGCAATGAATTTCAAGAACAACAGTGCAGCCTTCTTTTGCAGACTTGCAACTTTTATGAATGAGCAGTGCTCAGCATCTCAATCGTATTATGTTAAGGGCATGTCATCTAGTATTGCATAATGATGAAGTTAAGCCATAATATGTATTCCTTTACAGACAGGTTTTTATCTGTCACCAACAAGCAAAAATTTACAAACTAAAGAAAAAAATTAAGTCTCAAGAAAACATTCATTTGGGTCGAGACCTGGGTTTACTTATGTCAATTGCCAACCGAAGAAAAATCAGTGGATCACTAACACTTTGAAAGGTTTTTCTTAAAATTGCACAGATGTTCTTAACTGCCTAAATAGAGAGGGCTGCTGAAAGAATGCAGTTTGCTTCTGAACTTGCACTTCAAAATTCCTCATTTTGGAATCAGCAAAGGCCGAAAGGTGAGAAAGGTAATGAGAAATTAGACTGCATCTGAGACACATCTAGTTCACGGCAACATTTCCAAGAGCAAAAATATCTTGCTGCCTCTGATAAATGAAAGGTCACCTCCTCCCCCAGAAATGAAGAGGACACTAAAAGGAGGGAAACCTTGATTTAATGCAAAGGAAATGTCTGTGAAAACACAACTCTTCTTATTTTCTTGAATAGTTAAACCTTTCTTTTTGATTTCTCTAATCTAGCTTCTAATACAGTACATGGAAAATATTGACATTATTTCAGTCATAAACCACTAGTTCAGGTGGATTTGATTACCAGTTGCAGGAGGTGGCACATTTCCAACATGTTACCAAGTGAACTTACATGCTTGTTACTCCTGAATTCTTCATCCTGCGGAATCTTATCATTTGATTCATGGACTGTTTGGGTTTATAGCTTTTAGACTTATGCTCAGGTTTGTTTAGGTTTTGCCTTTTGTACTTATGCCACTATTTATAAAATCAGAGCTCTGTGTAGGATTTGGGTAGCATACCTGCACTCTAACCAGGCCGGGAAAATGTTCCTGACAGGGCACACACTTTTCACTTGCAACTTGGAAATGTTATGCTTTTTTTCAGCAAACATCACCAGGAACAGGCAACGAAAAACCAGATTCTATGTGAAGACTTTTCCCAATAAAACCACTGCTGTGGAACAAAGTAAACCGCAAAGAGCAAAAACCACCACTGACACCAAACAGTCTAAAAAATGTTACCCTGTGGTTTCTTGGTAAAATCAGTTCTTAAAAAGCCTCTCAAAGTGAATGCCAGACCCTTAGATACACCAAATATTTAGTGATGGGATAAACTTTAAAAGAATCACTATATGATTTATATCTGTCAAACCCTGGAAAGTCTGTGGGCCTAGAGAAAACTGGAGTAGGTATCACTGAATTCATTGCATGTTCTCAGATTTACTCCAGCTGAGGTCTAGTCCTTTTGTTTATTCAGACATCTTGATGTTTTCCATGTCCCTCATCTCCCTCTCTCCACTTTCATGCCAAACCAGAATGGTCTCTGCTCTCCTGACCCTGTCATTCCAGTCCTGTGACTCCCAGCTGGTTCACAGTGAAAACATTTCAGATTTCAGCCAGCAAGCATAATTCCTTTTTCCTAACACCTCAGAAACTAAGGTAAGACATAATTTTGCTGGTTAACACACACACACAAAACTTTGAACAGAAAGATTTATCTTCTTCTTATCAATAATAACGTTTTGGTTGTTATGAGCATATCGATGTTGGAATGCCTCATTCCTTGACTTAAACTAAAGAGGCAGCAGTGAAAGTGTCTGTCTCTATGTTGGTGTGTGACAGGACGTGAGAATGCAGGTATTTCTGCTGCAAAACCAGAATAGGGCATTTTATCAGTCTGAAAAAGCAACTCCAGCTGATAGGCAAAGAGCAAAACAGTAGTCACTTGTGATAGAATATTCTCCCGGTGGGAGGACACAGTTACACATACCACATGCCCTGTCTAAGCTGGATAGCAGGTAAATTCTGCTATCTGCAGAGCTGAAGTGTACAGAAAACACTTCTACACAACATGCACTGTTCTCACAGCCAGAGTCCCAGCACGCTGTACTGCTAGAGAGGACAGTGGATGGCCCACTCTCAGCTGACTCAGCAAGCTGAGAGCGAACTCCGTGTTGAAGTGACTACCGTGCTCCCTGTTTGGGTTGGCAAGGAGCGAGACCAGCCTGCGGTTGAGTCTGCCTCCACTTTTGTGATATTTTTGCATGAATTCCACTTTGTGTTTCTTCTCTAAATGGCAGAAGGAAGACTCAGCATAAGCTCCTCTCCTCTAGCATTGTTTATTCTGGGGAAAAAAGGATTCTGTTCCCATAATATCTGCATAGATTCAGGCTTAAGAACTATTTGTCTCATAGAACTGCTATGACCCACTTTTAAACTGAGTCATTAGGTACAAGGATAACCATATAGTGAATGCTGATACACTGTCATTCACAATGACATCTAATTTTGATGCTGTCGGTGCTAATACACTGAATATCCAGAATGCTGTTGATACTGCTCAAAGCACATATGCCTGCTATTGTGATTTGACATTTAAATGGACTGGTGAAGCCTTGATTCCACTGAAATAAACTAGTCTTGCCACTGATTTCAGCAGAAACAGATTTTTATTCATAATGATGGCAGTTCTTATTATCCTAACATTGACACTTCTTTTGCTGTAGAAAATAAAGCCATTTAGTTAAAATGCAGCTGAACACTTACTGCTATGCTTCAGATGAAAGTAAGACCCCTCTATAAAAACCTGTGGTTTTCATCCCTGAAGCCAACGTTGACATTAGAGATTCTCAACCCATTATAGTGGCTTGGCTGCTCCCCATCTGCTACAGTACTATGGTTAAGTACTCAAGAGCTCCTACACTCAAGGGAAGAAAACACTTCCAAGGAAGACATTTTTATTCCATTACTCTTCTTTCAAATACGACTTGAACATTTTATGCAGACAATATAATGACCTTTGGGGCATAGAGGCCAGCCTAAATGCTGCACTACAAGCCCAGTTCGTAGTTAATTTTATTGGAAAAATGATAAAATTGTATTGTTTTACAAGAATTACCACAGAGTTACTCAGTGGTGGAATCTACAGACTAGACATCTTGTACTGGGGCTTGTCACACAGTCAGCAAAAGCATTATCATCTATTTAATCAGACTTAATTTCCAACATTATTTTCAGGATCTTTTTTTCCCCATGCTAATTAACTGCATTCACAGTTATACCACTATAAAATACTGCTTAATTTATATAGCCTAATTTTCTTCTTCTCTAAGCATTCCAAACAAGAAAAAATTTGCATATGTACAAAAGAGCTTCCATACTTTTTCGTGATACTTTGACAATTAGTTTCTTGCTTTTGAGTTGTATCCATTGCAGTACTTCTATCATTAGTTGTTTGCATTATGACATAAAATCACCTTACATTAAGATCATCTACTCACTTGCCAAAGACAGTCCCCATCCTGAGAAGTTCACTATCATCTGAAAGGAGGGAAAAGAGGCCTCCCATAAAACACACGAACACAAAATTTTCAGAGGCATTCACAGGAAATCAGAGAGCCTGGCACACACACACATACTTTCAAGAACTTAACCTTGAATTAGTAGGCCAAACTTCCAACGTGCACATGAGAATATAAATATAGAAATGTCACTCTTGTGTAAGTTGACCCAAGAGCCATCAGCCTACTGTCCCTAGATTTACTCACTATCTTTTCGCTATCTGTTCATATTGGGTATTAGTAAGTTGGCAATTACTCGTTTTGATTTCATTGCATTAGCTTGTTGCTGGCCTTTCTGAAGTACTTCAAGTCCCTCACACAAATGAAAATGGAAAAGTAACTGCCCCAAAAGTCTTCTCAGACTGCTGCACACAGATGCAGGACGCAAAAATTCATATAAAAGACTCTTGTATCCCAAGTTCACAGCCTACAGCAGGGAAAAATCTGTGTTAACGAAAGATTAAGTTGGTCTTTTTCATACTCTTTCTGAATAATGACAAAAGAAAAAAAATTGGGACAGGAATATAAATGACATCTCTGACAATGCTTGGGAGGTATGTAGTACACCAGATACTGGAGAGATATATATGCTTTCTGTTAACTTTATGATGATGGGCTGTCTGAACATGCCTATAGTAAGAATAATTGTTCTAGTGCTCTTTCAGCATATACAGGGATAAGGATCCAAACCAGCTGCCCTGTTCTACATCATGCCATTTATCTTCTCACTTGCTCTGAAGATGCATAGCTGTGGAAGCATTTGATAGAAACAAATTAGGTTCTTGTTACCCAATTCAAAGCCTCAGTGGTAAACCTGAATAGTTCATGTCATACCTGAGTTTTTGGAAATGACTATTTCCTTTATGGTTTGAACAGATTCTGTGTGATCTCGTAACTCTCTTGCTAGAGTAAATAAAACATATTTTTGCTCTTCTTTCCATTTTTCAGATATCTATTTCAAACATGCACAGGTGTTATATAAAAAACTATCAGAGGTTGGTCTTATTTGTGGTTTCCTCTTCTGGTTAATTCTAAGCATTACTTTTCTGGGCTGCTTTAAAGAGAAAACCTCCTGCTGTTCGGATCCCCCTGACATGTGGCCTGTGTCAGGGTCCTGTGAGCACCAACAGGTCTTACGGGCCATGGCCAGTCTCACCCGGGGCCTCCACCAATACTCTCTGGCCATGGGCCTAGAGGCTCCATTTAAGTGCAGGACTGGGCTTTCAGTCCTTGTCTGAGATATATGATATGTGTACCTGTCTCCGGCTCAGCTGGACCTGTTTTGTTGCTGTGGACTTGCCTGGTGATCACTGGACCTGACCTGTGGTTTGACTTCCCAGCTTGACCTTGGTCCTGCTGCATCACCACCAACTTTTCTGGTGATCTGGACTCCTGGTTGACCCCATTTGCGCCCCCAGGCCTGTCTGGTCCACCGCAGTCACGTACGGTGGGACTAAGCCCTTGCAGGTGAGGCTCCTGCCTTGTCTGCTATGTTACCGTGCTTGGCTCCTTGTCCTTTAGGCAGCAGTTGCCCCTTGCTGCACCCTGGCAGCCTATTCCTCAACCTTTTCAAGCTTCCAGATAGAAAATACAGCTTGAGACCATTGATTTTATTAAAAAAACACTTAAGCATAACAACATACTGTGTGTTTTAACTCAACAGAGAAGCCTTTGCTTTGAGGCCTTGACACAGCTGTGTGAGAGTACTATTATACCCCCCAGCTGTCCAAAACTTACTTTTCTTTCAATAGGTTGTCTTGTTTTTCCTGGGCAGACTCACTATATGCACCATATTATCCATACAGAAACTTTGCTATTACAGCCCCTTACTGACAGTGTCTTTGTGGAATTTTTTGAACTGAAAATGTGCAGATCTTGATTTCTCAGTTTCTGCCTATGACACTGAGACAACCCTCCCTCCCGCCCCTCCACAATGCGGCTGTCACAGACATTCTCGCAGAAGCTGAGAGGCTGCAAGGCTACATATGAGTTTTTTTCAGTTACAGTTTATTCTATGCCTGAATCATTCTAACTTCTTAAGTTCCACAACTGAAGCCAGACTGAAGCCTCAATACACTCCTGAAGTTAAGCATGGTTTTAGCTATTGGCTTCAACAGGGATAGTCCTTAATGAATTCATTTTTGTGTTTTCTTAAATTGGACCCCCTACTGAATAAAATGAATTTTTGAAAAGCCAGTCATGGTGGATGATGTTTTAAAATGGAAGTTATTTAAGAAGATAATTAAAAGAATAATTGCCATAATGAAAATTTAACATGTCTGGAAATGACCAAAATTATCACAGCTGTCTTCCATGAGTTTAATTTTTTTCTTTTTTGTTAGTAAAAGCCAAGACGTTAGAGATTTTCCAGCTTTACCATACAGTGGTGCATTTTTAGCCTTGTGGCTAGACTGAGTGATCTTCAGCCAGCATCTGAGCCCACAGTCTTACATTCTGGTTCTCTTGATTACCACTGCATCGTATCTTCTACAAAGCCATCTTTTTTCAGTCAGTGCTGGATGGCAGTTTCTGAAATGCACGGTAACCGCAATAAAGCAAAAAGAAAAGTCATTTTCCACATCACATGAGGGCATCACACAATGTTACGTAAGATGGTTCCCTCTTAGTTTTACATTAGTTTTGGTATACACTTAAACGAAATGTGGAAAAGACTGAGTGAATAACGTACGCTGTTTGCCTTCATTAATACTCAACCATGGTTTTTTGCTTCATTATGACATATTCTTGTGGATGGCTGAACAGAGTGCAAACCAGTTGCTCTGTCCACTGTACCATAAAACTTGGGTGGCTCTTCCTTACTAATAGGCTTGGAAGATCCTTTTGATGACATACAAGCTTTCTGCTCCGAGCCATGGTGCTTCTAGGAGAGCTGAAAACAAATCTAACTTGTTCTTATTGAATACACCTGTGTACTTCGCACACTCATTGTCATTATGAGAATGAATATGAAATCCAGTTCACTGAGTTTGGGCCATATAAGAGCAGTGCCAGTCCAGGAATATGTCAAAACTGGATAAAGAGTTTTAGATGAAACAAGACTTTTTACAAATGAAAAATTTTGATTTTATCAATCTCTTTCAAACAAAACAATTTGATACAAACAGGCACAAGCCTTAACTATTACATTTTAAATATTAGTATTATTTGAGGGTTAAAATTTAGATAACATTAATTCCACTCTTTAAACAGATTATGGCATAGGTTTAACTATTGGTGAATACACAGCTTAAAGCAGACGTATATTAACTACAGTAGAATTG
>Ga0181612_154797_pt1 | contig 14486 bp, 4 predicted proteins | sample HoacroProtozoa21_FD_119630 | JGI IMG/M metagenome (GOLD analysis project Ga0181612, IMG submission 119630) | Hoatzin crop microbial communities from Cojedes, Venezuel. Combined Assembly of Gp0051906, Gp0051904, Gp0051908 | reverse complement strand
TCACGCTGAATGGCAGTACAGCCTTCTGGTGTCAAATAAATTGCACAGGATAAATCACCCTCTGTGTCATGGGATAAATCACTGTGCTTAGAGGTCGTGTTGAATGAACAACCAGTACCTGTCTGAAAACTATTTGCACACCAAAATAAGACCAGAACTCCCAGAGATTGTAAACTGATATAGTCCCACTTATGTGCAAATGATGGGAGATGAATTTCCACTGATAATATTAGTGTGATGCATTATTGGGGGCAAAAAACAACCTAACTGAAAGATACGGTATCAGACTATTACATGGAGCGGTAGGAAGAAAGGATTCATTCTCTGTGATCAGCTTCTGGATCTGATTTTACACAGAAACAGAAACCAATCCTCTGTTCCTACCTACTGTGTTGTGTCGGAATGGCCAGTTACTGTTTTCCCATTAGTTGATGGTAAAGTAAAATTTATACACTTTCCAGATGCATATAAGCAAATAAAAAAAAAAGACTAAAAAATATTAATTTTTCCTAAGCTCTAGGTGTAATGTAGGTCATTATGAATGACTGTAATGACTGTGTATCAATTATGCAGTTGATATGGAGATAGTATAATTCTCTATAAATATTTCCAAACAATCGAGAATTTTAATTAGCTAATAGTTCATTTGATTAGTCAAAAATAGTATGGGAAAATAAAGATTTCAAATAATAGATCTGGGGATTAATAAATCAAAAAATTATGCACGCAGAAAGACAAAAGTCTTGCACTTTGTGTTAGGAAAATATCTCAGAGTATATACTTATCTGTTTCTGTAATCTGATTTCCAATTTACACAATTATAACAACACAGTGGCTACAGGCCAACAAATTTGAATAAAGATGATGATCTCCCAAAACTATATTTTATTTCTTTATATTTGAAGTTTTATCCCTTTCATTCTTGATGGCTTTATCTTTGTAGTCAAAGACACTGAAGATAATCAGGTCAAAATTTTTCAGAAGCTTTCTAAAATGTGTTTTGTTGTATCCTTTGCTTTTAGACACTTTAATAGGTTATGTTCACAGATGAAAGGACTATATAGATGCTCAGAATATAGTATTTTGAAATGCATCTTGCCATAATATATGTATTTCCTCCCTTGTTCATACACTTTTTATCTAGAGCAAAATTGATTTTCAATAGGTCTGTGAATAGGGAAGTAGTCTGGTTACGAATTCACATATCCTTTTTCATCATCTGAGTAAAACAGCCTTCTTCATTTTTAAATATTGATTTTCTTGTGGTAAATGCAGATCCAATATGGACTACCTTACCCCACAGTTACATACAGAGGTGGTGTACGTTCCCCAGAACAATCATGCTGAGGTTTAAGTTTATGGACTATAACCACAATGCTGTCACAAGATTGCCAGCAACAAGGGGTCTCTTCCCTTCTTCCCTCTGTCTCCATCCTTCACTTCAATCCTGTTATTCCTGCATTGCTATGATAATGGTGCTGCATGCATCCTGTGTATAGCACCGAAGTCCTGTGAAAGTCAGGAAATGCTTATTTAGTCATAGTTACCTTCCCTTACAATGGACTATCCTAGAGTAAATGAAGAAGTTGGGGAGAAGACTGTTGATGGCTCTCATTTTCTATGTTGCATTGTTTAGTGTAGCCAGCTGGATGCTGCAGTTTAATATATATTAATTCAGCATGCCTGTCACTGGAGTGCATATGTACATCCCAGAAATGTGGTGGATATCTGTCATACATTGTATGTTCTCATACTTTCTAATGAGGGAGAAGAAAGCGGAGCTTAGGTCACTGTGTGAAAGGAACTGCCCTTTTTTGCAGAGAAATATTGCTCTGACAAGCATAGCCCTTGTGTCAGAGGAAGCAGCTTAGGTTCTGTGCTCTTAAAAGAGTGTACCAAGAGAGAAAGTTCTCCAACCTGCTTTTCTCAGGCAGAGTCCCATCTGCAGCTTTATACATCTATGCTTCACCAATGTGGCAAGCCTGGGCTTGTCATTCAAACCAGCTCTTCCTGCCAGTCCTTCTGCTCAGGGCAAGACTCAGTGCTTGCTCCTGGTACAGAGCAATCCCCCGCTTCCTGATTCCTGCCTAATTATCCAGTCAGATTTCAACTATATTAAGTAAAATACTTCCCTCAATAATTTTCCTTGAGGAAATGGAATTTGATGAAAAAACGGGTACTAGAGAGGCCTTGATAGCTTTCACAGTGAGACTGTTAGTCCTTTAGTCCGTGTCGAACTGTCTCTTCTGGTGGCCTAGACATGTTCCTGTCCCATAAACATGTAATAGATCTACAACAAGGAGGAAAAAAAAATACATTTTCAGTTTCTTATTCCATTTCAGGGTAATGTTTTATTTTACGTAGTTTTTTTCTTTTTCTTAAAGAAAAAGATCTCTGAAAATCACTTTTCCTAAGACTTCAAAATTCAGTTTATCTGGAATTCCTTTTTTAAACTTGCTTGACATCTTATTTTTTTTAACCTTGGAATTACATCTTATTTTATCAGTTTGAAACATGTGGGAATAAATTGTTTTTAAAACGTAAGATTGAAGTGTTTTCCACCACTGTGTACTTGCAGATCTCTTGGGTTTGGTTCCATCTCCTATCAGAGAGGATAAAGAATTAAGCACCAATGAGCAGAAAAGTAAAGGACCACCCATTCTTTCTTTCTGTTTGTTGCTGATACTTTCTGTGATCAGTAAAATGTGTAACTATCATGGGAATCTCCTGATCCAGTTAAATTCTCAGAAAAACAATAGTTTCATTGTACAAAACAGGAATATCAGTGCACAGAAAATATTCTGAGGGAGGAAACAGAAAGGCCGGTATGGATTATGTGTGCATGTAACTTTCCTTCTTTATTTGAGACATTTTTTCCTTTAACTGTGATTTCAGATAACTCTGGTATAATTGCAAAGAGTGAGATCTGAACTTGTCCTAACCACCCCTGTATCTTGAGAATGAGCAGCAATGCCCAGGAATATGCAAACGGATGTTCTGTGAAAAATAAGTTAACATAAAACTGGAAAAAGGAATTAAGATTTTGAATAATAAAGGTCATTTGACTCTAGAGAATGGAACAAATTGGTGGTGTATTTTTGCATATCTGGAAGATATTTTGACTTATTTTGAGAATCATGTATAAGACGGGGAGAGCATGTTGAAGAGTTATTAATCAGATTCTATTTTAATATTGATAAGTTCAATTAAATTTAAAATTTAACTAAGACTCAAATAAGTGGAATTAGCCTGGAGAATTCTTACGTGGACTCACCTGCATACTTTCATGCCCATTTGAGGTATAAAAATATTGTCCTGCCCAGTGTAGCAGGAATAAAAATCAATTAATATAAAATTTATATTAATTTGTACTGTGAAAGGTTTTGCAGATGACAGGAAGGGATGGGTATTCAACTGTGTATGTGTCACAGTTGCGTACATGTAAGCACATCAGATGACAATGGTTTACATTGCTGTATTTTTTATGAAGTTGCACTATAGTTCTTGTTTACCATTAAAGCATATCTTGTATGCAGTTTTACTGAGGTGCACCTATATTTAAACATCAATTCATTGAAAGATTAGCTAAATTAGTGTTCAGTGGCTCAGTGTCTTCCTACTGAGTTTTTCCTTCTTCAAAAGGTTTCTTATATATGTAGGTATGGTAAATGTGACTTCTAGGTTCCCTTTCTTAAGTGCCTAATTTGTTTATTTTTGTCTAAGATATGTAGTATCCCTAACTAGCATTTTGAGAACTCAGGTGATACCAAATACATTCAAAGGTGAGATGTCCAAGGAGAAAAAAATGTCTTCTACGCAAAGACTACCTATTAAAAAATTCAAATCAAAGGTAAACTGATTTAATGTATGAAATTAGAGTTAATGTGTATCTGTCACAAGAATTCTGTTAGAATTCTCTTTTGGATAGAAAGTCCCGTAAATATTTCTCCTATGAATACCGAAAAAAATCAGTCTTTTACTAATATATGAACACTGTAAATCATTGCCAGCCCTTTTCAAACACCACAGGAAGCAAATTAACAGACTGTTAAGATATACTCACTCTTAACAATGCTGATCTCTTTAAGTTCTCCTTCCTGTATTTTAAGCACATGAAGCCTTTTTTATTAGAAGAGATCTAGTGCAAGTTCTTTCTGTGCAAGTTATCATCATGCATAGAAATCTTCCTACTTCATCTTTTGTTTATATCTGGTGTGAAAACTGCCTTTTTCTTCAGTGGATTTTTCTGGTTCTACCTGCTAGTAAAATTTTGACAGTTCCAGGCTTCAATTGGTACATTAAACATACATTTTTAAACAAAACTCATACCAGACTTTTTTTTGTTTTCCCCAAGTCCAGTGACGGTGTGAGCAGGATTAAGTCAAAGCTCAGTATTTTTGAGCATGCCATTTTGATAAAAGATATTCTATATAATACCTTGTCTCTATCAGTATCCAGTAGCAGATGCTATTGGCTACAGGGGAACAGAGAGAACTATTCAATCCCTCAGAGCTTTTATGAGCTGGATTTTTTTTTCTTTTTCATTGAATAACTTTTATTATTTTTTTATTATGATTATTTTTCCGTGAATTTGTTTACTGTTTCAGAATCATACTACAACCGCTGCAGGTTATGGCATGCAGCGTTATGACATGACAGATTGTGACATGCAGCGTGACTAAATATCAATCTCCCCCTTATTCCAGCACCTGAATTAATACCTCCGATGCTATAGACGCAGCATTTTGTACTAGGGAACAGCAGAGAAAAGAAGTTCTGTGAGATACCTAAAACTATAGTTTGTTTGGTGGCTCCCTCCTGTTCACAGACATTAACTTTTAAAATCCTACAGGAAATAACCATTGAACAATCGACTTCAAAGTCTCCAGGTGCAATAGCAACTTTTCTTGCTCTTAGATTTTCTTCTCCACTTCCACTGTGAGTGACACAGCAGGTATCTCTTTTTGTTCTCTGAAAAACACATGAATGCCTACGCACTGGCAGACAAAAGAAACTAAAATCGTAACTAACACATTTGTGTTCATCTTAAAGAAAATAGAAAGATCGGTCCCCAATTTTTCTGTAGAAATCTTGAGAAATAAAAGCTAAAAATAATTCAGAGGAAATGCTGGGAATGTTTTAGTACAAAAACAAGAGTAGTGTACCTTAATCATCTCTATCCAGAATAAGATCAGATCATGAGAAACAGAAATCTTTGGTTTACTATGCAAGGGGCAGACAGAACTTTTTGGAGAACCTAAACCTGTGACTGCTGCTGCCAGCCAGACTTTTAAATCTCTTGGCCTTGTTTTGAAGCTTCTCCATTACCAAGTCATTCCTAAAGTGCTGTCTGTGACCAAATATTGATAATTGTCACTAGTATACTAGTGTACATACATTACTATTATATACACAGTATATAGTATTTATTTGTGAATGTGGAACTCCCCGCTACACTTAAGTTTTTAATGTTAGAAAGTATGAGCTTTGGCCCATAAGAACCCTTCTGGTTGCATCCTGCTTCTGGTTGCACTACTGTAGGATTGCGTTTCTAGTCTGGTTGTGAACAATTTATATGTGTATTCTTGAGACTGGGTCTTAGACTGAAATATGTGTTTCTTGAGAAAAACACTCGTAATATTTTCACATATTTTACATACAACATTCAACCAGGGGTTTGCATTCATCTCTCCTTAATTACTGCATGTGAAAAAACCCCCATTTTTATAGACTCAGTAGCTACAGAGCTCCTGGGGTCAATTTTGCAATTGAAGTAGACCCAGGTAGCCTTCAGTGAGAAGCAGATAGAAGGATTATTCTGGCATACAGGAAGGAAATACACTGTTTCTGGTTTTCCTGCCTGTTTGTCTGCATATTTGATGTTTTCTAGTGACAGATGGCTATTACATAGAACCTTGGTTTTAGGGCAAGACTCCAGGTACTTGGACAAGCAATATATTATCTTGAAAACATGTGATCATAAAAAGTGTGGCTAGAATTTCCACCGGGAGAAAGACTGCGAGTGGTGCGTGGAGCTTGCTTTCGCTCTTGGACCGTCAAGATTACAGAGGACATCCAATATCTAGAAGCATGTTCCTACTGACTTTTAAAACTCATAATCCCTGACTACAACAGATTTTTAATCAGTTAGTTTGAGGTTTAAAATCTGTTGTTGCAGAGGTATTTACTCAGATTTTCAAAGGAATTAATATGGCAGTATACTTTTCTTGGTATATTTAAGCAACATATATTAACAACCTAGCTGCAGGATTTGAATTGATGACACTTCCAAATTGCTATAGCACTTTCAATTGCCGCAGTTACACTGCTCAAAAACTAGCTCAAAAGATAATGCCTTGCTTGGTGCTGCACATAAATAACATGATACGGTCATGGGAATGAATTAATGTATTATCAAAGGGCTAAAAAAGCATTGAGCATGACGTTAAAGAAAAGCTTGTTGTAAAGACTGGACACTAAGGAATTGTCATCACTTACTGTGCATACAAGATAAATTCCCAGTAATTTTGAGCTCTTTTTGAATTTCTGGTCTTCAAGTTCATTTATAGAGTCAGCCTTGCCATTTATCTCAAAAAGAAGAGGGAAAAAGAAAATCCATCAGCATAATTGTGGATAATACATCATTAACTAGATTTCATAAATGAAAAATCCCTCTGTATCTATAGTTGTGTTGAATGGACTATTAAGGGAGTAATTTGAGATCCTGGACTGAGGATTCCAGTCATCTGTGTAGACATAAGAAGCCTGTAATGCACATTACTTCTAAGTCACATTAGCTTCATTTTTATTAAAGCAGCATAGGTACAGTACTTTTAAGGAATAAATACTCTCGTATAAGTCACAAAAGGTACAGCAATTAGGTTCATTCTTGTCGAATTGAATTAGGGAACCTTCCTGAAAAGCACAAATTCCTCTCTCACCTTAAGTCATCATTTAACAGAGCCATCTACAGATAAATTCACTGAACTATTCAGCAAACTATTTGGGGTTAGAACATTAAAACATTGGATAGAATGATTTAATATTGTGAAAACAATGTGGTTTTTTTAATGATAATTTTAGAACGATACTATTTCAGTTGTCTTTTTAAGCACTGAAACTGTAGGAAAGGCCAAATTATAATCCTGTCTTGTTTGTGTGTATGAGAGACTTAAAACACTCATTATATTAATGACTGTATAGATAGCTTTATCAATATTTCCCTCAGCACAGCCACAGAGATAGTCATGTACTTTTTAAAACAGTTTGAATCAGTAGAGGTGGGAAACCCTCCTTCCATGATTATCTAAGCTTGTTGAGCTGTGGGGTTGGTGAGAGGGATTTAATAGCCTACAGAAATACTGAGTCTTATATATCCATGGCCAAATAATTGTGGGGAAATTTTATTGCTTTATTATGGTGAAGGGACAAGGGGAGGCATGTGTGATAATTGTTCACTTTTGCTGATGTTGTGATGGTGTTATTTTGACTGTGGTGTGGGGAACTCCTTACTGATGTCAGTGAAGTTTGTGAAACAATATGTGCTATGAAGGATATTCCTGTGACCTCTACGTAAAACGTTTTAGTTCCCAGAGCTGCAAGCCAAGGCTGAATTTGATCCATTTGCAGTAGAAGCTCTCATAGTAGAATCTTCTGTTGGAAAATTGCCTTTGGTCATTTTATGGCTTTGGAGGTATAGAACACACTGAATAGCAAATGTTACAGTATGGTCTGTACAGGCCCTGTCTGTGTATGGTAATACACTTAGAGATGTTTTCCAGTTAAAGCAGATTTTTCAGATAACAAGCTTCTACTTTCCATGCCCCTCATAATGCAACTGTATGTTTGTAACAAGGCAGTCAGTTTCCTATAACAAACTTGGAAGTAATGCCGTTGCCTTCTTCGGTATTCTTCCTCTTTCCTTTCCAGACTGAGCAATTGAGGTTCATTTTCATTATGATTTAACTCTTTCTTGTAGACCACTGCAGCCTACTGAGGATGTTGAGAGGAATTCATTCTCTGAATGTTGTTACATGAAATTAAATGAGATGATTGCAAGTGGTTCACACATATAGACTGTAAACAACAAAACCAACCAAACAAAAAGTAACAACAAAATACACAAGTAGTTTCTCAAATTCCACTGTAAACAAGGGAAGTCAGTGAAAGAGTGGGGGAAACATTCCATCTGAATCAGTCTCAATGCCTAGACTCTGTTAACAAGTGGAAAGCTCAGACTATGATGGGTGCATTTTGTCACAGATTTGTCATAACTTAGTTTCTTGTGTTGTGTGTGCCTGTGGGTAGTATTTAATTAACTTCAACCAAGTAATCTAAAAGGTTACTGACTGCAGGAAGAAAGACCGTACTTCTCTTGTAAAAATTTGGATAGGCTTGAAAGTGCTTTTTTTATTAAATGGTATCATGCCTTGTGATACCTTAAAAAGTCTCCTGATTATGCTAGGTTTATATACACCTTTTTTGTTGCAGAAGGCACTTTTTAAAGCAGAAAAAAAGGCTGCTCTCTGAACCATAAAAAACCAAACCAAAACAAAAAAAAACCCAAACCAAATCAACCAACCAAGAAAAAAAACAAACACAAATTCACGTCTTGCACAATAGAAACTATGTGTGAGACATTTCAGTTCAGAGATTATATTATCTGTGTTAGCTGTATCTTTCCAGGCATCATCATTTTCTCCAGTTGATGGGATTTTTTAAAATGAAAATTTCTTCCCATTGTGACATGAAAAAAGCACCTGTAGCTGGTAAAGAGAAATCCTTTAAAAGGAGAAAGAGCAACAAGTATGTCAAAGCTGTAATCTTGTACGAGACCTGCATTTAGCCTCAAGAACATTCGGAATGTGACAGAAAAAGGAGGTGAAGAGGAAAGAGAAAACATAGTATTTCACACAGCCAGTCATTGTTTATGTTTTCATATTCTTTCTTCCCAGCCTGAGGATTTCCCCAGTGATGATTACCCTGCACCTCAGAGACTGAACAGCATTCGTATTTTACAGTATTTGTCAAATTCTTTAAGCAAGTACTTGAAATAGCAACAGGTTCCAGTGTAGTTTCTTCCTGCACAGTTTTGCATTTATTTTTTAAAAAAAGGCTTCAGAACTTCTTTAGTATCTAAACTAGCCTGTTTGATATCTTCGTACATCTTGGTAATTTGTCCTTAGATTCCTATCTATATTCAGAATGTAGATGGTTTAGGTTTTATGAAGATTAAAATAAATAAAAAAATTTGAGACTTCAGTTCAGATATCTCTCTTCCCGGTGAAAGGAAGCCCTTGATTTTCCACTAAACCAAAGGAATCTGTAAATATTCTAGGCTAAATCAGAATTTTCATCTGTCACTATTGAAATTGTCACTATTGGAGTTATTATTGTAATGCTGTCTCTACTGAAATCGTTATTAAAAATTCTTACTTCCATAACAAACTTCTTTTGCTGCACACACACAAAACACCCTCATTTCTTTTCTTACATTGGATTATAGTTGTATAATGAATCGAAAACTTGCTGGAACCTCTATTTAGGCAGATGTTTTACCACAACCTTATTGAAACGATGTGACCTGTCCTTCTGTCCTGGTATTTTGTCTGCTAAGGTTCTGGTGAACCTACCAAAAGTGACTCAAAAGTGACTCAGTTATAGAAAGGAACTTGGAGATTGTGAAATGATCTGTAAAAAACTCTGCAAAACTTTAGTGTGAGCCTTAAGATTAGAAAGGACTGGACGTGAAATGATCTCCTGTGTCAAAAATGAAACTATATTGATCAACAAGCATCTCAGACACATCTTAAATATAGCTGTATCATCTCACTGTGGAGATGAGTCTGTAAAATGCACAGAAGATAAATGCAGATGAATTAACAACAAAAAAATCTCATAGAACAGAATAAAATCATAGAATCATAAGCTGAAAAGACCTCTAAGACCATCAAATCCAACCATCAATCCAACACCACCATGCCTGCTAAACCACATCCCGAAGATGGACACTGTGAATCAAGACTGCAGGAACCTAACATCTAGCTTTACCACTTCATAGGCAAATGCTTTAGCTACTAAGATACACAAATGAAACTGGCAGTCTTCATTACCTTTCTGTGATTTTTAAGCTGCCATATCTACTGCTTCATGTAGCATGCTGAGTAGCCTTCATCTGCTCAGTCACTTGTACTGTATCAACCCCATCTGGGATTTAGGAGCTGCTTGTCTGAGTGTCTGTACCTCACGTGGTCTTAGGCACCTAGTTTTGCAGGTAAATGCTATTTTGAGCATACTAGAAGGCAGAAGCACAGCCAGCCAGGGAATATTCAGATTCAACAGAGAAGTACCCAGGAGGCTTAAGCAAACACAGTGTAAGAGTTACTAAACATGATTTTTAATTTCAGCTTTGAACTTTGCTGTTTGAAGCTTCTCCAAGCCACCTGGAGCTAGCTCATGTATTAAAAAGACTACAGTTTTTTTTCAAGAAATATTATTGATCTGTAATTATTGATTACTATTTGAAACACTGATACAAATGCACACGTGAGTAGACCTTTGTGCACAGAGACCAGTCATCTCAGGATAACACAACATTTAGTACATGCTAAATTACATCTCAGCTATGATTTTGGCTAGCTACTTTCCTCCTCTGAAAATGTAAACTTGCAGTAATAAAACCCAAAACAACAAAACAAACAGAAGCCATTAGCAGCTATATCATTTAATAATCAGCTAACAACACAGAGATTGTATTCCAGACAGAGAGGAGTATCACTTTCAGTTTATACGTACAAGCAATTACAAAACTTAGACCTGCTTCCCTGGTTCATTTTTATTTATGTTACAATTTTTTTTTTAATGTATCACTGCTAGCCAATATAAACGTAGCATCTAGAGTCTTAATTTAATAAGAAGAAACCCTAAACTTTTAATAGCATTTATCCTAGCAAGTTACTGGGAATCTTGACAATTCCCATGAAGAAACCAATGGGAAACTTCGATCAAACAAGATCTTTAGAGAAGCTAAAATGATTTCAAATACTCTGTAAACAATTGCTTGAGTGGGGTTTTCTACGCTGTTAATATTTTCTGTGCTATATAGGTAAAGAGCTAATCTGGAACCCTTGTGCAGTTCAAGTGGACTCACAAGCATCAGTGTCCTTGCATTCTTTTGTCTATAATCCCACACTCTCTCCAGGGAAAGCAGCAGTTTTCAGAAGACAGAGCAATGCCACACAGCTCTGTAAGTAATTTTCCCATAATTGTGTACATTGAGGCAGAAGAAATAACAAGGAAGTTGGCAGAGTCTCTATTCGAAAATATTCCCCTCTAGATAAGAGACACTCATGGTCCTTCTGCATTAACTGCTAAATTCACAGCATTTAACAGAGCTAGGTAGAGTCGTAATGCTGGGGGCTGCACGCGTAGCCGTTTCCTCACCACCCGAGTGGAACGGTACGCTGTAGTAAGCAGTACCAATACCCACCTCTCCTTTCTTCTTCCCAGGCAACCGAGCTCATAGGACCGTGATAAGAATGTGCCGCAGCCATCCTCTAGAGTCAGAGCAGGGCCACTGGCTGGAAATTACACCTCAGTGTTTACATTCAGGATGAAGGAGAAATCGACAATAATTGATCTGACCTCATTAACATGTAAGATTTTAGGACAAGCTTAGAATAACAAACATAGAAGTGGATGAAACAGGACAAAGCTCCCCAGGGTTCAGAACAAAAAAAGTATCTAATTTTTCATTCACCTCTTCACAGCTAGTGATAACATCAGGCTAAATCATTTACTAGAGCCTTCTACTTAAGGTGCTTCTACCTATTTAGGTGTCTACATGAGTGGTCACTCAGTGTAGTTGACCCTCTTCTAGCATACTGTCAGTTTTCAAGACAGAAGCTTTTTTGTACATCTAGGCTTCTCCCCAGTTTCTCCCATCTTTTGAAGTCCTGAAACCTAGTGTTTCTACTAAGGCCCTGTACTACAATCTTCTCAGGGAAACAAACAAACAAACAAAAAAACCCCCAAAAAACCCCAAATACAGTTATTGCCTACTTGCTATAAAGCCTGGACCTTTTACACTTACCAAATACATTTTGAAATACCTTGTTTTCTTTAGAACGCAACAAATTACAGGGTTCCACCTAACTCCAATAAAAAACACATACTAAGACTTCTCTTTTCATCAAGATTTATTAGTTAACTTCTCTGTCGATGTGCCACATCACTCATTCACCAGATCCTCCTCCAGATGCAGCCATAAATGCTTGTTAAGCTCACAGGTTAACTATAAATCTTTTCTCTGCCAGTGGAAGATAATGTGGGGTTGGGTGTACATCTGATCACATATTGCTTTATGAAACAATCATTCTTAGCAAATATATTTCCTTAAAAATAAAAGTTCTTTCTGAGAAAAGGCAATGGCAGTACACGTGAACTATTAAGACTTTTACACGGTATTCGATACACTGTATGCTGGGAAATTCTCAGTTCAGTTAAGAAGATGTGGATTATTCTGAGAAACATATGGAACCAGTTAAACAGATAATAGTAAGTTACTTGAAGGGAGGATGTCAGGCTGGAGAGAAGTTCTCAGTAAATGTTGCTGAGTACACTATTAGTTTTGGGCTCATTACTATTGCCACTCATGATCCTGATACCAAAAGCAGCAATGTGGTTCTGGAACTTCTGAAGATGAGAACATTATACGGTAAGAAATGAGTCATCTTGATTACCAGAATAATTGCTCTGAACTAAAATGCTAAGTATATGTTTTTGGGACTACCAAAAATTTCTCCTCTAACTTCGGAATCTGCTGGTTGAAAACAGAGGAGAAGAAAGATCTAAGTGACTTAGTGAAGTCACAAAAATAATTTGGCCAGGAAATAAACAAATACAATCTTCATCATAGGTGGTTCTAGTGCAGTAGCGCAGTCATTATCATGGCTGAACAAGGTCTTGCATATAATTTCAGTAAACCACGATCAAGTATGATGAAATCAAACCTAAAGAGATCTAGGCAAGAACTATGAGAATGAGGAAGGAAACTGGTATTTTATTTTACAACAGAAAGCTGATTTATTTAGCTCTTGTGTGGGAGGCTCAGAGATGACAATATTGCATTCTAGAACTACATCAAAGAGTAAACATGGTGGAAGACAAAGAATCTTTTCAGCTATGGACAACACTGAAAGAAGAACAACTGTTGCTAAAATCACCCTATGAATATATTTAGGCTGAAAATGAGGTTTTTAATAATCAGAACAATCCTATTTGGAACATCCTTCCAGTAGTTCAACTGGATTTTAAATGAGGTTTACCAGTTTACAAGCGAGATTACATGCTGCCGCCTGAAAAAGCAAGGAAAGAAACTTGTTAACCCAACAGTCCATTCCACTCTTATTCTTCGTATCATTAGAAAAAGAATTTGTCTCAGGCAACATGCTGACGAGTAGAGTTTTGGGATCACTGTTAATTAGAAGAGTCTTCAGTGGGTCTATTAGTATCAACATTGACAGCTAGCTCAGAGATTGTCCTGTGGGCAGGGAGTCTCAGCCTTGCAAAACCAGAGAATTATTATTTCTTTCACATTAATAAATTCTGCAGGCCATATGGTTAGAAATTACAGCCTCTTTTCTGCACTTCTGACACTCACAAAAATCTACTCTGAAAACAAAGAAGTGAGTTTTGACGATTGGTTAAGACAGGTGAAAAACACAAATTGTGTCAAAGACCTACAACACGCAACAGCTTTGAGCCTTCCCCCACTTTCGAGTTAAACTGTAAATATGGAGACTGTGAACGATGCGGTAGCAGCAGTGTGTGCACAGCTAAGACAGCAGCATCACCGTGTTCTTGAAAGCTACTTTTGGCAAGCTGTGGACTGTCCTGAAGTACAATTAACTTTATGTCCAGTCTTGATGGCTGTTCCCAATGGAGCTATTGCTGACTCGAAGGTGTGTTTACAGACAGCTCTCCTCAAACCCAGAAGGTACACTTGTATGCTGACAGGCCAAGTCTGGAAAAAACGCTCCAAATAAACATGCAAGAATTATCCAGAATGCTTCTGTTTACTGAGACAAACCCACTCACGTACTTGGAAAAACAGCTTTGCTGTAGTAACCAGGCTTGCAGCTTCCTGATGCTCCTCTTCAGGGTGGGTTTGGCTTAGCTCTATCCCCTCGCAGCAACCAAGTGCCATGGCGGAACGTGGACGTTCCCATCTTTTTGCATCTCCTTGGTCTCCGCCTCCCCCCGTCCTCCTCCTCTGTGCCTCGCCGCTCTCTCCCCTCGCTGCCCCCCTCCCCCGGAGCCGTGCCCCGCCACAGGCACGGCCGTGCGGAGCTGCCCTGGAAGACCCCCCGGCTGCCTCAGGCCCCAGCGCCCGGCGCTCCGCCAGCTGCGCCCGGCGATGCCCGGCTGGCAGCTCCCGCCCCACGGCGAAGTCGGGCCGGCCTCCTCCGAGCCTCCCTGCCGCTGAG
>Ga0181612_135334_pt1 | contig 14486 bp, 10 predicted proteins | sample HoacroProtozoa21_FD_119630 | JGI IMG/M metagenome (GOLD analysis project Ga0181612, IMG submission 119630) | Hoatzin crop microbial communities from Cojedes, Venezuel. Combined Assembly of Gp0051906, Gp0051904, Gp0051908 | reverse complement strand
GCACTACAGAGGGACATGGGACAGAGTAGGGGAGAAGAATTAGAGGAAGCTCTGCAAGGAAACTGAGGTAGATACAGAGAAGAAACCAAAACATGCTAAATGACTCTACCAGCAATTAGGGAAATCAACAGTCACTCGCATGTATACACACACAGTTTGGTTGTTAAACACAAGTTAATTCACTTGGCTAGGTCACCCTACACTAGAACAGTTGTGCCAAGGATTGTACAATTGCCAATATCAAAACCACATGTAGGGAAAACATCTTCAACTCTGCAATTACTATTAAGCTATATACATCAAATAAACACAAAGACTATAGTGCCAACTCCAATTTTATACATGTGAATACCAATTTTTATGATTATTTTATATGTATATTTAGATATTGCACTATATATTATCTCAGCTTATGATTTAGAGGAAGGAAAGGCTGAGTATTTTATCCTAAAAAATTTATTTGTTAATATCCTTCATCTTCATCATAAGGAACAACAAAAGAGAATATTTAAGGTATTAATAATTTTTCAGCAAGTTCTTTTTCTTATCAATAAAGCATAACTTCAGCCCATTCAAGTTTCTGATGTAAAGCTGGTATAACTGTGGGAGGAAACTATATTATGTTTGTAACTAAAGTGTATATTATCACTTGCCTTCCTTCATAATAAGGCTTTTCAAATGCCTGAACAACAATGCTGAAAAACACTTTTTCTCCTCTGATTGTTATGCATTTGTATCTGAATTAGCGCACCCTGTGTTTTTATCCCTCCAAAACTGGTAGTCTGCCACTTTTTTTCCACTTGTGGTAATTAGTTCCAAGTGGAGGAATTTATGATACAGTAGGGGCTTTGACCTCTTTATTGTACTGAGATATATTCTCAAACTTTAAAGTCTTTATGCTGCTGCTATATTGATTTTGTTTTCTGTGAACAAAATCAATGAGCAAAATTAAAATAAAAAAATCAATTCTTTCATTTCTGAATTGATTTGGGTTTTCTACATGTACTTAGTTTATTTAACCTTCATTGCTAGTCTGGAATTCATTGAAAGGAGAACACATTGAGACCTTTAGTAATTCTACGTAAAAGAAACCTGTGGAAATTAATAAAATACAGAGAAAAAGGAAATTAAAGTTGAGGCATACAGGAATGAGAAGTAAAAAGATGTAAAAGATACCAAGAAAGCTGTTGTTCTCAGTTGCGAAGCACTGTTTAGGAATATTAAAGAACCTGCAAAAATTAGTACCAACAGTTTTGTCAGAAAAATTGACATAGAGTTGGTTTCTTTTGCACTTTCTAGCCCTTTCCTTTAATTCCGATAGATGGTTGGAAATGGCATATGAAATACCTGCAATCCATTGACCGTATTTTGTAAGTTCAGAGCAGTTGCAAATCTTACCTAAAGATGTGAAAAAATGACAGAAAATATTTAACATGTAACATTTTGCAGAAATAAATGCATTATGTATGCAAATATATTTGTGAAATTTTCATCCTTTTTCTGAATATAGGCATTATCTTAGTATGAAAAAAAAAGTTTAACCTGGGAAGTGTAAAGAGAAATCTTAAGCATCTCTGGTCAGATTCTGTGTTTCAATAAAATTATTCTGCAACTGGGAATGAAATCAAAATTGTGTCCTCTGTGTTCATTGCAATTTCATTCTTACATATTTAATTTTCTGCTCAGAAGCAATTGCCAAGAGGGGATCCTTGAAAAATATTGTGCAACTATTATAATTTTCAGATTTCACAGAGTTTATCAGCAAGCGATTTGTATGGAATAAAAGCACTTTTATATTGCCTCCTGCTACAACACCAACAGGGAAAGGTCAGCAAAACAGTGGGAGACCAAATGAAGGACTTTTTCTTGTATGACAGCAACTTGCAAGACACTGGGAGTTCCAAAATTACAAGTGATGATACAGCTTTTTTAAACTATTTCTTTCCTCTTTGCCTCCTACAGCTGCTTCATTGTGGGGCAATGTGGTTTTATTCTGTCCGAATGAGGGAGAGAAAGTATATTCGTGACAAATGACAGCTTACTTTCTGTTTGCTGTTGTCCTATATGGATGAGAAAAACAAAAAAAACCCCATCCATATGCCTTTCATTATCCTACCTTTTATGAGCTTAAGTTGGAGCTCTTAAAGCGAAATCTGACATGCTGTACTCATATGAACAGGCCAAATAAACCCAGTGAGACTGCTTGTATGAGAAAAGACAACTCTTCTTTCAGTATCACTTTATTTTAGTGTCTGTTTTAGACAAGACCACTGAAGAACAAGATATGTCAGTAGCAAACTATCAGGGAAGTTGTGATACGCAACTACTTTAGGTCGTTAAAACACAACTTAGATAGATTATGTGTAGGAACGATATAGGAAGTGGCAACCAGTGGGAAAAGGAGCGGTGTGGCACAAGATCTCTTTTCTTTTCTTAAGGGTTGTAATTCTGGGGACTGTACACTCTCACAGTTTGTACAGGCACTCTCGCTGATGCCAATCGCAAATTTAAATGTAGGTGGAGAAGTAGATATGGTCTTCTCAGTAGTATTTAACTTAACCTATCTGTCAAACATGAACTCAAGGATTAAGCTGAGCAAACTTCCACTGTCTAGACTACATTTTAGTCTAAGGGTGAACAATATAATTTAGTTTAAACAAACTGTTTCTGCAAAGTTTCATTAAGCAGTTAATCCATACTTTAACTCATTACTCATTTTGCCATTTGAGAGTCATTAATTTGGCTGAATTTGGCTCATCTAGTAAAAGACAGCTTTGTACTCTCAAATGCAGTGGCTACATTTAAATTTCCAATATGTCTTTATTGTGCATACTTACAAACTCAAGATTATCTCCCTCTGCATTGGGGAAAAATTAACCTATTGTGTTTGCAGACATTATATTTGACTTTTGACATTACATATAGGGAACACTATAATTATGTGAAATGCCATTCCAGCCGCTACATTGTTCTCAATATTTTATAAGAGTCTACATTAAGAGTGTACTGTGTGATGAATGTCTTGAATGACCCTTGCTAACACCATGGAGATGCCTACACAGTTTCATTGTTTAAAATTAAGCTATTTGTTTTAGTTAGAATGTGTCTGAAAATATCAAGACACTACAATCAAATTAATATTCTTCATCATACCGTGGTAGATTACTGTTATAGAGGTGAGTTTTTCTTTGATCTGTAATTCCTAGAAATGGCATCAGAGTTATCTATCACAGGAAAGCAGTTCTTTGCCCTTTCTAAGGGGGTTGTGATGCTAATGGGAAAAAAAAAAAATCACTATGTCCCCTGGCAGTTACAACAGAGCCCTCGGCAGTCTTCAGTGGTGGAATTCAAGGAAGGCGTTAACGTTTTCAAAGTTAGTTTGAAATTAATTTTCTTCCAAATCAGATTACTTTTCACATGTAAACAGCCTCAATTTAGCCCAGTAACACCATTCTGAATTACAAGTGCCAACCAAGCCAATTTCCAAAATATTTTGATTATTATATATACATATTAATACTATATTTATTTATATATTATCTTTGAGAAATACAATTGATAAAAATGTTCTGAAATATTTTGGTAAACCTAATTATGCTCTGTAGCCTATGTTATCAGACTTAATCGTCTGTTTATGTTACATTTTGCAGAGTTCCTATTCAGGAAAGTAGCAGGAATTTAAATTGGCTTTTGGTACAAAATACCCTTTCTTTAAACTGTGAAACTGTACACAGACAATTGTTGTTTCTGGAAAAAAAAGTATCACTTTTGAATACTTTTCAGAGCAATTTTGTTTTAGCAAATATGAGCAAAAGAATGGTATATAGACTGAGTAACCTCAGAAGACTGTGTGAGCATAGTGCTAAATCATACAACTTGCATCCGCTTTTCCTTTTTATTCCTAAATGAATGATGATTTACTTCTGTTATCTACTGCTGCAGGAATGGTGGAAGTATAAAGGTAGTAATGATAACTGTAGCCTGACTTGCCCCAGCCTCAACTTCCACTTCTAAGAGGAGAGTTAGCATGTAACCTGTTACACGTGCATGATTTTAACATGTGGGCTATGGTTACTGTAAAGCTTGGTGTCTCATCTAAGCTAGTTGTATAGTTTCACAACTGAGACATTTTATGGTGAGAAGTAGGCATCTCTGGGCACCCATTCATGTCAGCCCGAGTGGGTTTTCTAATATTTAGGATGAAACTCTTTTTGGTGTCTGTCTCTCTCTGAGACTACAGAGACACTTGATCTCAGAGGAACATTAAATGTGTTCAAGTTAAAAACATTTCTGCATTTAAGTTGGATGTTAGTTAACATGGAACATGTTTAAGTAGAAATGTCTCATGTCACTTGATTTGCTTTAGGATACGTCTAATGATAGGAGGTAGTTCATGTATTTGACTTTACTAACCTCACAATGCCATTTCTATAGAGGTACAGAAAGCTAGGCTTGTATAAGCTATTGCAGGGCTAGAAGCCAGGAGATTCAGTCTTCATTCCAAGGTCTGCCACTAGTACCCATCTGTTTGGGGCTTCACCTGTGAAAACAGAGAATAAGTTTTCATTATCTCAGTCAGAGAGAATGTTTTGATCCTTTTTTTTTTTTGGTGAACTGTTTAAAAGGCATGGTGATGAGTTCCATAGAAAGATCTGTAAAGAGTAGCGTGGTATTTTAGAAATACTTTAAGGTCCTCTGTTTCACTGAAGTTGGGAGAACTGGTTTTCAGAGCAAATCCTGTTTTTTACTTAACATGTATAAACTGCTAATGGCCAAATTGTTTGAAAAAGGTATTAATTTTCATATTACGTATATGGGACAGTTTTGTATATATATTTCCATGCACTTTTGTAACAGAATGCCTTAGATTTAACCATGCTACATGTAAGGAAAAGGAAAATTATAGGTTACTTTTTTTCCTAAAATATCATATGAGGGAAGCAAACGAAACATTATTTTATGTTGATTTCAATATAGATAGCATATTTGTTTTTCTTTGAGTGTTTCACAACAGTGAATTGTGAATGTGTTGACATTGTTAGTGGGTAAAGACTTTCAACAAATTGGAAAAAAGACATGGTATGGAGGTAACTAATTCAATAGTATTGTGAAACAGTTGATTATATACTAGGTGCTGGCAGCAGCACAGCTATACATAAGCTTTGTCCTGAGGAGCCTGCATTATAAAGAGGAAACTAGACAAGCTGTGGGAGACTCCATGTTTTTCTTGTTCACCTTCATCCTGCTTCCACCCCTCATTTTGAAATGGTCCCTGTGGAGGGCATTAGAAAGTTGTGAACTAAAGCTCCAGGGAGTCTGAAACAAGCAGCTGTAGGCAGCACTGTGGAATAAAAAGGGTAGATATCCTGGTGTAATTAATCAGGTGTTTCCTATGCATGATGAAGAGGTAGAGTAGTGTAGAGAGAATAGTGAAAGGAGAATGCAAATATTACAGTTACATATGTCTGTAAAATTCATGCCATGCCATGCCATGACGTCGTGCTGTGCTCACCTTGTGTTTCAGATGCTTGAAAGTGTGTGAAGTTGGTCTGAGCATCTTGCAGTGATAAGGAGTTGATAATTGCTGATTATCTGTTGAGTTCAGTTTGTTGTCTTTCAGAGATAATCTGTTTGGATATTTTTACGAATCTGACCATAGCTCTTGAGCAAAGTTTGTACCTGTATTATGTACAGACATCAGAGCATTCTCAAAGAATCTGAAGTGCATGCAGGAAGCTAAAGCAAATAAACTCTTTTGGAGCAGTCTCTAATTTTCCTTTATTTTTCTAATATTACTGGTGTCAATTTCTGGCATTAATAGTGAAATAATAAAATGGTAAAAACATAGCTGCAATACTGTTAAACTGTGTTTAAATTTTAATCTCCCATTTAAATGTACATTTAATTTCTAAATATAGTATTAGATTTTAATTATAACACAATTTCATTTTGTATTGTGCTGTGGAGCACTTCCATGCAGCCTTCTGCACTTTGCTTTCAATCATTCTCACTGAAATTAGAACAGTCAGTGAGCAGCACTAGACAGATTTTGATTTCACTCAAGAAGTTATTTCTAGTAGGATGACTTTTGACAACTACGTACTGTTTTTATACGTGTTATTAGGGTGATTTTTATATTCTTTTTTTTTTGTAGAACCTTTGACTGAGTTTGTGGTTTACTGCAATAAGTTCCAAGGTAAAAAGATTTTTCCAAAAATAGGGTTTACAACTCTGGGGGGTCAGACGTAATGTCAGGACCTCTGCTTTATAGAATTCATTACTGTAAGAGATGCGAGAAGATGATACACTAGCAAGGCTTAAAAAAAGATGGAAGATTTTTGAATTGCCATTTAATCTACTAGCTTTCTAGAATTCCCTTGGTATCCTGTTTTAGATATCTAATGTATAATACATGCATACAATGGGACATATATATGTCCCATTGCCTATCTCTGTAAAGGTTGCGTTTACGGTGTGAGCTACATTCATTTCAGACGAATAATCTGTAACAGTGTGGTTTACTACATAGAACTGGGAAGTGGGAGTTGGGGATCTTGCATTGCATTCTTGCTGATGACACTGACCTGCTTTTGTGGAGTGAAAGAAGTCACCTTAGCTTACTGTGCCTTGACTGCCTGATGTGTTAGATGCCAAACATCTTACATTACAGGATATGATGAGGATTGTTTAAGTAAATACTATTCAAGATTTGTGAGAGTCAATGGGATTTTGTTGATTAATGCCCTAATATTAAGAAGTTTTGGGACACTCTTCATCTGCACATGTGCAGTGTTTTTTTATGTTGAAGTTAAAAAATCAGAATCTTGAGAGCTCTAATATAATAATCTCAGATTTGCCATTTTCAGGATACCATTTTTTTCCCATTACTATGATCAAAAAAAAGAGGGCAGAGGGTTAAAATGTACCCTTTTCATTTTTGTCTAATTTATTGGAAATATAGTAAAAATTTTCTCTTACAATGCACTAAGTACTAACTATGCTGAATCTCTGATATTCTGGCCATATTGAACTGCACCGAGAGAGAATTACAATAGCTACTGTAGTGCACGTATGAAATAGCGCTCAATTTTCAAAAATGTTGGCTATAACTAACTCCAGTGATTAACTCTTTAAAAAATATGACCCCTAAGTGTCAGTATTAGACAGATATACAGATGTTTATCCACATCTTGCAATAACCAGTGTTAATTCAGGCAGCAGGTGGGAAGATTCTGGACATCTGTATCATCTCTCTGGCTTGTGCGTCTGTCTCTCAGGGCCTCTGCAGCTGCAGCGGTTGTTTCCCTATTTGCCATAACCAGGAAAAAAAAGGCAATTGGAATTCTAGTCCCCAGACATGAACATCAATGGCTGACCTCTGATACTAAATTCCTAAGTCACTGTGTGTATTTCACATTTTTGCATATCAGCAGACTTTTTTATGTTGTACAGATTCAATACCTCAGTGTACACTTCCAAATTTTCATAGTACTTCTTTGCAATACTGCATTTAATTTTAGGGCAGAAAATAATATTGCATTATTTTTCCCACAGGAAAATACAGTGAATAATGATACCTGAAGAAGTATTACTATATTAAGAAATGGAAGGTCAAATTATCACTAGATCTTTTGATGCTCAGTTTTATAATCCATTGAAATTCTTCTGAAGATATTTGTACTTTGTGTAACTGAAATGGCTGTCAATCATGCTTTCCTCATCTATTATCTATATTAATTCAAATTAATACTGGTAAGCTTGGAATATCATAAGTAGCTTTAGCCCTTCTGTGATCTACTTTCAATAGGAGGAATGAAATACAGTCCATATGGTAACCAGGATGATCTGTCTTGAATTATTTCTGGGATAAGATCAAATACATACCTGAGTTTTGGTTACGTACCCAATCTCAAATTGTTTTCATTAAAGATTAAAATCTCCTTTAAATACACTTTGAGGCCATCTGTGGGTTTCATAAATCCTATAGCCTCAATTCTTGCACTGGATAAACTTCTACACTAACTTATCTTGGAGGCTAAAACATGAGGTGGCAGTTGTGAGATGATCTTAGAGTGCTGTATGCTGGAGTGAAAAGCTGAACAGCATTTGCCTTTTTAAATGCCTACTTCTGACTCAAGAAAGTAAAAGGGGTCTCGGTGACTTTAGTGGGTTTTGGATCAGGTTTCAGTGTGGTAAACTGGCAAACTGCCTGATGCAAAGTATGACTAGATGAGGGTAAAGAGTGTGCTACTCCTTATTAAAGACTTTCCTTTGTAATGGTATCAACCTATAATAGAATAATAACACATGTTTTGTATTTTTATTGTGACGCGTTTCTACTAATTGAAAGAGTAGGTAATTTCACAGAGACAGAAAAGTTGGTTTTTTTAAAACGTAATATTCATTTAAGTCTCTAGAGGTCTCAGACTTGTGTTTGAAACAATAGTTCATTAAGAAGAATACACATTAGAGTAATCAGATTTTTGACTCCCCTTTATAATTACTGATCCATTTCTGTATTATGCTGTCAAAAGATTGCTGTAGCTAGTTAAAAAGAAGCCTGGCTTCAGCAATGAAAAAGCAGCACATCTTTCATTAAAGCTAAGAGCAAGCATGCAAATCCTAAAATAATCTGTCACCAGGGTAGTGGTGGTGTTGGAGTGCTTCTAAAACAAGTGGTTCCAATCAAGCTGTGTGCAGTCTGCAGTGATAAAAAGAAAGAGTTTTTTTGATGGTCATAAAGTGCTATGTGTTAGGTTGACTGTGTGTTTCAATGGTAATATGAAGTGTTGTCACACTATTGAGTCTTAATATATGTAAAACTTCCTCATATTAATTTGGTTCTTTGTAGACTTCAGACAGTTGAATGTACAAGAAGAAATTATATTTACTTAAAAAGTTTCATTAAAGTTGGTGGATTTCCCAAAGATATAGCTACCTGTCACAGAGAGCTGTTGATGTGTCTATTTTTTATTATAATGTAATAGCATCGCTTTCCTTAGAGTAGTATGTGAGGTTTGGATAGCGTAATGGACTTCCAGAGCCTTTGAAAAACACCATTATTTTTTTGCCGATTTTGTATAAAATAAGTACCAGCCTGTATTTGTGAGTTAATATATGCATACTATCTGGAACTTACTGAGCGACATTATGTAATTCACAGATGTTTTATTATTCATAGTACTGTGCATTCATAGCGCTCTGTAGTCACTGTTGTGCAAAATCTAATGAGGGAGATTCTGTGTATCTTTTGCTGGCCTTTTAGACTTGTCAAACTCTCATTCAGTCAATTCAAACCACAAACAGTGGGATATGGTGCCCTTTTCTAATTATTTTGCTACTTGACTTATGGAGTGGAAAGTAGTAAAAATATTGATTTCTCGTAATTTGTGTATGTATATTTCCTACTGTAAAAATACAGGGGAGGACACAAGAAAAATAAGATCTCATCTCTCCCCTGTATTTGGATTGTGCTGTAATTTACCCCTTGAGAGGAGGTAAATTATGGTTAGTATAAGTATCAGATAAGGATTTTATACACCCTTTTCATAGGCATAAATGAAATTACGCTGTTATAGATGGAAGTGAACTAAAAAAAATGAGAAAGCTCCTCTGTTTCTGCAGTTGCTGCTGTTATTTTAAATCATATTAGAAATGCTTTCTCCAGCTGGTTTAGCAATTTGCTTTCCTTGATTTCATCATCTGATCAGCAACAGAACACTAGCTGATGAAAGAGAAAGTCACTGTTACTGATAGCAGTGGCATTTATAATTTTCTATTAATATAAAAAATACAGTGTCTGTTAAATAAAAAAACAGTGTCTCAGTGCTGTAGTTCTATTGAGGAAATCATAAATCATAGGAATTAAATTATGTCCAAAAATTCTCACTGGAATCAAAATTTTAATTTGGAATTTTGTTACCTTATTTTTCCTGATGAAAACCTCTGGTTTTTTTTACTTTGTTTCGTATTAGTCATCCCTTTTCTTTGTAACCATTGCATTCTTCATCCTACATTTCTGAGCTAGTTTCCTATCTTCATCCCTGCTTGGCTGGACTTTTTGGACTGTGTAACTATAAACCTTGCAATCTCTGTTTTTACTTTTATCGCCATATTTATCATTAATTTCTTGCATGTTATGTTATCATTTTAATTACTGCCATGAAATGTAGTCATTCACTTGGTAAAAAGTTTATTCACACTTAAACATTCAGTGCTTTAGGTTTAACTTGTGGGTTTTTTACATATGGTGGCAAGATCTTGGGATAACAGTTTTTTCTTTGTTTTCCTGTTTCTCCATGGGGAGTTATTCTTCCCTGGGAATGCTTGTGGTGCAAATTTTATCTCCCTGTGTTTAAGCTTCCTGTTGTACAACTTTGTACAGAGCTGTCATCTGTGATGACCTGCGTTTGTGGAAGAGAAAGGTGCAGTCCTATGTAACTTAACCTATCCCTGACTGTAATGTCTTGCAGGAAAAACAAAGCAGTTTGTAATGTTCTATCTTTCTGTGTTGTGCTATGATAATCTTGTGTTTGCAGATGCTAGGATCAGAAAGGAAAGTAAATACATTGAATAATGAATTTGACAGTTTTGCAAATGCGATACATTTCCACTTTAAGTGTTTGTGAAACTGTGCTTTTGATTTCTTAAATATTCAGTCATTCACTTTGATGCTCTGTTCATTTATATACCACTTCAGTAAAGAAACATGTAATGTCCTTTAGAGAAAATCATAAACTTCAGTCAAAATGCCCATAGGAGAATGATGACAAATCCAAGGAACACAGAGACTAACGTAAAATTCGAGACATGTATGGAAAAGTTGAGATTTCTGTCACATATAAGAAAAGCTAGTGTAAGTAGCCAGTAGGAAAGTGATTTTTTTGTTTTTAATCTCCCATATCCAGTGAACTTCATTAATGTGAGATACATTCTTGAAAACATCCTCCCTTCTGTGCTACTGTTCTGGCTTCCTGTGAAAGTATCAGTGATTGACAAGCTTCAGTCTTCACACTGGATGAGCGTATAATATTCTAACTTGCTTTTCAGAGCTGTGTTATCTTTGTAATGTTTTCTAATAAGACTCTGATAATGTGAGTGTTGGGTGGTCCAAAAAAATACTTTGAAGCCTAGCAGTAGTCTATGCTTAAAATTTTTAAGAAGTTCCTGGTTTCTTGCTGAACAGAAGGGGCAGAAAACATAAAGCATGCACATTTTGATTTGCTTCTACTTGCAAGATTTATGCAATGGTGAGTAAATAGTGTTTCAGCAAAACAGCTTACATAAAGTTTCCAAAATGGTGAAAAAGGCTTCTTTTGGAGCCCCAGTGGATATCTGCCAGAACAGAACTCCTCCTGCAAGCAGGCAAGGCAGTTCATTCCAGTGATGTGCTCTGCTTCTGTCACTGGTTTATTCTGTGATGAGTAATGGGTAAACTTTTTAACATTTTTGTATCTAAATTTGAGGAGCAGCAGAAAATATTTGGTTAACTCCTCTTATAAACCAGAAATTATTTCAAAAGAGACATATGTTCTTTGAGGGTTGTCGTCCTTTCTAGCCTTTTGGTCCATTCTCTCTCATGTCTGGGCAGGAAACTGAATGGACATTGCTAATCTCACTCAGATTGATACCATCTTCACCCCATACAAGTATATCAAGAAAATTTCCAATCGTGCAGATCACATTATCCTACACAAAAGCAACACAGGTGTTAGATTCTGTCTCCGATTATTTGTTGGTATGATAGCAGTTTCCATATTTAGGTCTAATGAATATAAATGGACAAGAACATGTATTCTATACGTCTAAAGAAAAATGCCCAGGGCAAACTGGCTTCCATTTAGTTTTATGTGAAAGAAAATGTAAAAAACAGCAGTTAATTTTTCCCTGTGTTTGTTCCTCTAGAGTTTTTTCTTCATTCACTAAGCTCCCCTATTGGAGAAAGTTTTGGATTTTTCAGTTTCAGATTTTTGCTTTTGTATATGTAGAGAACACTCTAATGGAGGCATATAGAGAAGATGGATGAGACATCTGGTGTCTTGAAATGGAGCTGTTCACTGTAGAGGCAAAGGAAGACAGGTCAAGAAAAATACAGATAATGAACAAAACCCAACACATGGTTCTCAAAAAAGGAACATTTTTTTCTCTATGTAAATAGGTTTAAATTCTCAAACTTGAATCCAGCACAAAATAATATTACTTCTTCAGTGAAGGATGATGAAAGAAACTTAGGTGATTAGAAATAAAAAATGAAATCCTTCACATAAATATTTCACTTGCATCCATGCCTGTGAGGGGAAAACAATCACAACAAATTGAAGACTTAAAAAGTAAGCACGAAAGATCAAGTTTAGATAAGCAGTTTAACATTTCACCCTAGAAACTTGGCACTGCTTCGTTTTTATATGCCATCTTTTTTAATATATATTAAATAAATAATATAATTGAAGTCCTGAAGAGAGCAAAAAGCTAGAATTCATTGACTGCTGTTGATCACTGTTGATGCTGTACATTGCAGGAGAGCAGTTTGGTTGAACTCTTCAGGTGCTGCGAAGAAGTAACAATACTTGAGTAGAATGATTAGGAAACTTGTGTATACTGTATTTATTCTCACATAGAAACAGAAGTTTTAAGCAAGATGTTTGATTGGGGATATGCCTGGGGAGACAAAATCTTCTATGTAGTTATATGGCCTGCTTAACAGTCTCTTTCCAAATACTTAGCGTCCTCACTTGGCTGGGGCTAGAAATACTCGTCTCTTCTCAGTATTGCCAAGGCAAGAACTCTTTAGTCTGTTCATATTTTTAATCCTGAACTACCCTTGGTCCCTGATCCATATAGGGATTTTATCCTCTAAATATGAGGTCTCCGTCTTCTCTGAGGAGTTCGACTATCAGCAGAATGCTTAGGTCTTTTGTATAAATGACCTCAGAATTGTTGCATTTTCCTGTTTCCCCAAAAGAGCTTGCACACTTCTAGGTGTTCAGAGAACTACTACGTATGTTGGGTTGTATCTCAAAGTTGCTGGTTTAGGTTTGGGGTTTTTTTTTGGTAAAAGTTGCCTGCAGAAACTCTTCGTGAAAGAACTGCAAAACTTAACCAAATACATACATTATCATAATTGTTATGGGGCAACTATTTGATTAAAATGAGAGACACACAGTGATCAATGCACATACTTAAAAAATGCTGTTATTAATATTATTGTTTCTGTGTTTGTCAGGCAAGTAAGCATAGTAGCAGAAAGTGACTTTAAGTTTTGCTTAGATCTTATTGTCTATCATATCTTTTGGGGATAAATTCCACCCTAGAATACCTAACAAAATTCCATATTACATACAATGCGATGTATGAAGCATAAAGAGATGAAGCCCTTTCAGTATGAACCTAGACATGAGTGTACAAAAACAAAAGGAAGGAACTAAGGAGGGCTTAGTTTAAATTAGCTAGGTGTAAGAAAGTGAAAACGCATGAATATGAATTCTGCAAATATTTTAAACTTAATTGTGTCAATATTGGTTATGTTTGTCTGTGATTTCCACCCACAAGATAGAGACAAAGAAGATGTTCTAATTGTTATGAATAATTTACCTTTTAGTTTCAAAAGCATTAATACTTGTAATTTAGATAAAAAAATAAATGGAAAAAGATGTACTTTAAAAGAAATGGCAAGCAGAATACTTTCATAGTTCTTATGATGAAATATGCCTGATTCATAGCCTATATGACAACTCTGGCAACGTTATAAATCTTTCCAACATTCTTATTCCAATTTAGCTGTAGTTGTGAGTGTATACGTTGAGGGCATCTTAAGCATAAAGAAAACAAAGATGCTAAGCTATAAAATAAATATAACAACTAGCATTTTTAACCTGTGTGGGTTTAGAAAGGATTTATACTGTATATCAAAGGGTATTTCCTCTCTGCCTCTCTTCTGTTCAAGAAATTCACCTATGATTTTTCCTCAGTGCCAGGATTGTTCTGTTTCTCAGCTCTTTTATTCGAGAAAGCTCCATGGTTGAATAGCTGAATATTTAAGAAATGCGGAATACTGTCCATGTTTGGCATATATAGAGTCTCAAAGTATTTGGCAGTCAGAATTATGTGCTAGTGTAGGGATACGGCAGAATCTCAGTCTCATCATTTTCTTTCTGGAGCAGCAGGGAAAGCTATGGAAATAGCATATAAGCCCTTGGCAGCCAGGAGTAGACAGTTCTTCCGCCATCCTTGCTTTGCACTTAACTGCATGCTGCTTAGCTTCTAAGACTGCTTAAGTCATCCCTGTGCTCACCCTTAATGACTTAATGCTGGACTTCAAGAAATTAGAAGGTTTTTGGGAAGTAGGAGGCAAAGCAGTCTTAAAAAAGGTACAGCAGGAACAGAGTGAAACAGAACTTAAAGGGAAGAAAGAAGCTACCCTCCACTCCCCATCAGGTGACAAAGACAATAAAAATTAGTAAGTGCACCAATAAATAAATAAATGAAGG
>Ga0181612_135907_pt1 | contig 14487 bp, 10 predicted proteins | sample HoacroProtozoa21_FD_119630 | JGI IMG/M metagenome (GOLD analysis project Ga0181612, IMG submission 119630) | Hoatzin crop microbial communities from Cojedes, Venezuel. Combined Assembly of Gp0051906, Gp0051904, Gp0051908 | reverse complement strand
TCTGGATGGCATCTTGTCCCTCAGACATGTCAACCATACCACTCAGCCTGGTGTAATCTGCAAACTTGCTGAGGGTGCACTCGATCCCACTGTCTGTGTCATTGATGAAGATATGAAACAGCACCGGTCCGAATACGGACCCCTGAGGGATACCACTTGTCACTGACCTCCATCTGGACACTGAGCCATTGACCACTACCCTTTGGATGCGACCACCCAACCAATTCCTCATCCACCAAACAGCCCACTCATCAAATCCATATCTCTCCAATTTAGAGACAAGTCAGTTGTGGAGGACCATGTCACAGGCCTTACAGAAGCCCAGACAGATGACATCCTTAGCTCTTCCCTTGTCCACTGATGTTGTTAAAGTCTGATGGCAATATGTATCTCCCAACTTATTCTAGCAAGACCAGATATACTACAGAACTACTTGACCCATCCCTGCAAAGCTATGAGCACTACAGATTGCATTTAATGTCTCTTTTTTTGAAGATCGGGAGATGGGAACACTATACTTTCAAGAATGTGGACATAGGAATTATTTCATACCAGCATAGCACCAAGAATGGACTGGAAGTGTAGAGGAACATTTCACTATGTTTTAAAAGACCAGAAGATGTGGCCAAAGAGAAGGGATTCACTGCCTTTTCTTTTTTCTTTTTTGAAAATCAGTTGAATACTACAAGGTAAATACAAACCTTATTGTAAGTGTTTTGATAGGAGATCTCCAAGCCTTGATCAGGAAATTAATCTGTTCCTTCATCTGGCTGGTGGAACACAATACTTCATCTAAACTACATTTCTCTTCAACTATCTCACGTCTATAGCAGAAAGAAGCCATAAAAAGAAGGGGCCTCTTTGCAAAGATTTGGAAGTTAAACCAGAGTAACAGAAGATGGAAATGGAAGTAAGAGGTAATGCATTTGTAAGATTTTTGCCAATGTCAAAATCAGCAAATCTGGTGGGATCCTCCCTTGAGATAGACCCGTTCCAGTGTGATATTATTTAAGTTAGCATTAATAAAGAGTAATTCAAACACTTCCAATAAAAACACCTGAATATAATCAACAGGATCAAGACAAAATCAGGGACAGACAGCATGCTAAAAAATCTCTTACAACTGCTTCTAATTGGTTAAATTATTTATCTCTGATATGGATAGACAATGTGGTTGTTATTATTGTTACAAAGATACAGTACATATCTCCAATAATGAAGTTGGAAATCCTATTGCATTACAGCAACAAACGAGAGGACTCCATTTTGAATGAAAATGAAAATTGTGTTTTGTGAATTCCATACTACCAGGACACAGGCGACAAGTTGATGTGTAGCAACTAGATGTAAATTCCTAAAAGGGGTGCAGGTAGCAGGATGATTAGTTTATGACTACCACGTTATCTTAGAAAGGGAAAAGATTGCTCAGAGTTCAGCTCCACAAAGACAATAGCACTGTGGAGCATGTGCATTTGGAGAATGCTGGATTCTCAGCACCCCAAGCAGCCTCAGCAGTGCAGCCTCTGTGTCTCCGCACAGGGCATTTTAATCACTCCCTTGGATTTAGGTACCTAGATTTTGCCAAAGTTTTTCTTTCAGCATCTAAGTGCTTTTTTTGGATTTCTTATCATAGAACCTTTTCCAAAAATTCCATTAATTTCCCCAGCAATTACCAGAAGACCATGAGATTATTTCACTAATCAACAAAATAAAGAAAGCGTTACATTTCTTTTCTGGTTTTAAATGAACTGTGAAAGAAAACACACCTGCAAAGTAAACATAAAACACTGGGTTGTGTGATTAAACCACTTTCTAACAAAATATATATGTAGTGACTTCTGAGACCATAAAATTTATTGCTTAATTTTTATCAACATATGTATAAATACACCTCATTAACCAGTTATTATGCACACACCTCACTTGTCCACACCAAGAAACAGAAGCACTGCACAAAACTCCAAATCTTTGTAATGTCCTCCACATTAATGGGAGATTACTCAGCATCTGGATGAAAACACACTCCCTCTGCAAGAGAACACAGGATTAAATAAATAGTATATGATCTAGAAACAGCAGGACATCTATTCCAGGCAAAGGTAATGACTTTGTTGCACTTTCTTGGGAAAGAGAAATACTCTCTTTCCCCCTTTCAGAACTCTAGGATGGAGATAACCTGCATCATTTCACAGGCCTGGTGTAATGGTCATAAAATGAACTAAAAATATTAAGAACTGCAAGCTAATTTTAAATAAACCTGCATGTTGGAATGGGACGGAATCCATACCCATACAGTTTAATCAGGCCATTCTGCCCTTTTCTTTACTATGTAGAAGAAGAGAACTCAAAAGGAAATTGCAACTCATCACCCTTACAGGAAGTGTTTTTATTCCTCCTAGCAGACTTTTAGTATTCAAGCTGAAAGATGTGGGTTCTACTTTCATCTTCTTTTGATTTATATAATGATCCTGTTTGTTTGTGTTGAGCCCAGATTCTTCATGAGCTCAGTATACTGTCAACAACAACAGGACTCAGCTGGGCTTTGTGGACGCCAATGCAGAGTTGCAATTGAATTTATATGGCTCTGAAGTTTGTCTGAACCACAATCTTCAGACTCATGACCAAACTTAGGATGGAATTAGACCCACGTCCTGTCCCAGAGCCATTCCTCTTCTACATGGTTGTTTAATTCACTTGCCACTCCAAGGACAATGTCCCATAGGAGGGACAGAGATTTCACTTCTCTCAACAGCAGACAAAATGTACTACTGGGAGAGACGTGACCCTTGGAGCTGAAAAAGGATAGCTATATAGGCAGTATCAGCCCATGTTTCAGACCTTTTCAGGAAACCAACAGAGGTATCTGAGCATGCCAAATCTCTAAGCAAAAAATTAAATTTCTGTGTTAGAATTTTCATCAGTATTCTAACTAAAAGGATGCATAAAATGTAAACTCAGAACAGAAAAAGTTAAGGTCACATATAAGAACAGTAAGGAGTGTCCTCTTAGAGGAAAATATCCATCAGCTCTTTATCTGTCGTGGCTCAGACTCACTTTTCAAGATAAAGACCTGTAAGTCGTCTGAAAACATCTTAAAAAATTCCATAAATCAGAGAAATGCATAAAGCAGCTCTTGAAAACACGCAAAATCCAAGTATAGACCTCAGGAACTATGGCCATTGCTAACATAGCTAAACTGTTGCTTGTACTAACTGTAAGAGAAGACTTTCAAAGACCCCTTTACTCTCAGAACAACTACAGTCCCAACAGGAGACTCCACCAGCATTCTAAATAAAATTACCTTTGTAATTTAACCTAGTGATAAAGTCATTGCAAACTTCACTGTGATGATATTAATGGCTGTGGCTACACTTGTTAAAGCAGGAACCCAAAGTACCTTTCAAGAGCAGGTGCCATATCATCAGCAAATGGAGTTCTATGCTTTTCCAGATTATGGCACCTGAATACAAAAAAAGCTCTTGTTTCGCTCTTTTGCTAAAGTATATTTCAAGCACAGATTCATTCTATACACATCTTTCTCTAAATTGGAAGCCACCTCCCACAGACTTCAATAGCACCAAGAGCAGGACCTTCAAAATTAAGAGAAATGTTTATTTGTTACATTATGAAATGGTTGAATTATCATAGGACATTCATCTCCATGTGAAACCAAAGGTTTTATCTCCATTCCACATCCAGCTCTGGCATATCTCTGAACTGCTGTGTTTACTCTCAGCTTCTGAAATATATTACTTTTTAAGATGTGGGGTGTGGGGGAAGCAGATAAACAGAGCAGGCCAGGCTAAATTAAGATCACAAAACCACGCCACATTTTCAGTAGCTAGCTGATCTCCCGTGAAACAGGATTTCAAACTTTCTTTGGATTCCTTAATAAACAAATTCCCAGGAGCTTTCTGTGTGTGATGATAACCAACTTTCCTTTTTTTTAATGATTCTTCAGAAAGGGCACAAATTGATTCCTTGGAGAGATAGTGCTTTTTATCTACAGGGACTTTGTAAACAAATTGATCCAGATGTTTTGCTTTAGAACTCTCCAGACCTAGTAAATAATTCCTTACTACATCAACACTTCATTTCCTCTATTTGCAACTAACATCTCAAAATAGACCACTTTTCAAAAGACAGATAATTGAAATGTTGTATTAGCATTAACAGGATCATTTGGACACATTCTTAAACAAAATGTCTTCTATATATGGATGCATTTGGTGCCATATAACAGTTTCCAGAAAGGACCAAGAAGAAATATATTAAGAATGTATTTGGATCCTTTTCCTAAACCACTGAAAAGTTATCAAAGAAATCTTAAGAATTTAATTTTTCCTTTCTTTTGTTACACAATTTGTTGCATTTATCTTTCAAAAAACCCTAGACTTGTGGGATGGTAATTGATTCCAAAGTCTGAGTTAAAAACTCAGACAACTAGTCTACCTCATTAGGATGAAACTAAAGTGGGACAAAGTGAAAAAGAGACGGAACAGGTCTATGGACTAGGTAAAAGGACATTTAACAAGATTTGACAATATAGGCGCATACACATTCAAAAATTAATGAAGAAGAAAGAAGCCTGCCCCCTGTGTTTCTTAGTGGTATGCCCAACAGGCTATTCCTCAGACATGCATGTAAAGATTTTTTTTAATTTAGATTTTTTAAAACCGGTAGTAAAAAATGTTAATTTATTTGAAAGATATAAGGGACTTTCAGAAATAAACTCAAGACAAATATGTTATCTGTAAAAAGAGCACTATCTAAAATCAATATATGTTATCTGTAAAAAGAGCACTATCAAATAAATCCCAACTGAATATACTGTATCAAAATACATTTTAGCTGATTTCCCTAACTTTCTTTAGATGTTTTTCTTTTGTTTTACAATGATGTGACCAGTTTCTCCACAGCACTGAAGTAATGTTTCCCAGTTACAGGTTTTCTGAAGGTCACATGCTGACAAATATAGCAACCACCTTTCCATTCTGTGCTTCCTGAATTAGAATATTTGCTTTGAAATGAAATCATTGGTAGCTTTCCAGTTACTATAAGGACAGCAGGATCAACTCAGTGCACAGCAACAGATTATGAAGCAGGTGGCTTCAGGCTAAATCTAAACAGTTTCCTCACATAGCTTTGTAAAGTGGGGTGCAGATAACTCCTAATGAGTGTTAAGGGCTGTCTGGTCATTTAGTTGTATACAAGGTCTAGACAGGTCAAGGTCTAAGGATCAGAGCTTCTAATTATATTCTATTAAATACTCGTTAGCTGTAAAAGATGTCACCAGAAGACCTACCAGAGCCATAGTGTCTAATTATTAAACAGTAGTGCCCTTGTAAGACCCTCAGGACTTGAAAAACTGTGATAAGATACTGCAAGAGAAAAAAAGACAGCCAAAAAAGAGGTGAATGTGAGGACATAGCTGAAAATTGAGGTCATTGTTCTATATCACATTCCCCATGTAAAAGAGGAATTTGAAACTCATTGTCTATTCAATCAGCTGGTATTTGGCAGCATCAATTCTAACGTTGAGTTAAACCATTTAGGAGGCAGATTTGGAAAGCCTTTCATTGTAAAATGAGTAAATAATGAAATACACTTATTTCATAACCTGTATTTGTTACAAACACAACTCACTGAGCTGTTGCTCTTTCCCTAAAAGCTAATAAAAATGAGAAATTAATATGACTACAGCCAGCATTTTTTTACTTCCTTTAAATAAAAACCTCATATAAAAGCTCTTGTGGTTTAGTGATACTGTGCTGTTGCTGACTGGCAGGGCAGGATTTGGCGATGTAACCCTCTGAAGACTGTTGTTATGCTGGTTTTCTCCCAATATTCATACTGGAAGAACACACCAAATCAGACAGCTAAAAGGGGAGAGCACCTGGTAAGCATGAATTCTGCAATGACAGGTTTTAAACCAGCAACAAGGAAGTGGGTAGTAAAGTGATAACAGGCACAAGATTTGGCTAATGAAGACGACCACCCACATGTATGCAGCCAAGAATGATAGCACTCAACTGAGTCATACGAAAGGTAATACTTATGTCTCAGGACAAGGAATGTTAGTATGCAGTGCTAAGGACTCATATTGCTCAGCTGGAAGGATGATCTTAGGAGTCAGAAATACGGTCCCTGGGGTCAGGAGACAAATTCCTGAGGTTCCCTTTAAAGGCAGCCAGCAATGCTGGAATAACTCCTAAGTACTCTGACATTTCCCATCTTATCACCCCAAAATATGGCACCGTTCAGACCTCCTGGACCTATAAAACATTTTGGAGAATGAAATACTGACGGTTTTATCATGAACTCTTTGGTGCTTCTCGGCCTCCTGACAGCTCTTGATCACCTGGACTGCAGCCTTCCCTGTAATATCTTGGCTCTGCTGTTCCCAGTCTGCCTGGAAACAATTCATGCAATAGCACAAAAAAATGAAAAAGGAATTAATCATCCTTTTCTGAACCTCAAAAGATTCAAGTTTTGGACAGGCCTTTATGGAGATGGGGTAAGATCTGAACTGTTACCCCTTCCTAGCTGACAGAAAGTCTTGCTCTTTATTTCCCTTCTTACCAGCTAACACCCACCATAAGCTCTGGTGCTGCATGTATCAGGCTTGCTTCCCTTACCTCTGTCCTCTATAGCACCCTGGTAGAAGCTGAAAAAGAGCACCACCTTCTACTCACACTCTCCCCTTGTCCCTCCCAGGATGCAAACTGTCCAGTACAAGGTGGCAAGAACCCCCACTTTGTCGTCTCATCTTTTGATGGACCTTTTCGGCCCCAAAACTCAACATACCAATGCCAGTGGGAATCCACTACCTTTTTGACCTCACTCGTAAGTTGATTATCTTTCTTCTGTTACCCAGGCCAGTCTCAGAACCCCACAAACCTCTTCAGTTCCCTCTAATTCTATCTACCCAGAGAAACACCTCTTTCTCTAGTTTGCTTCCCCTGCCACAGTTAGCCCACTCTCTGTCACATCTCTCACACACGATGTAATGCTTCATCCTCCCTGGGACTCGCAACCACTCCTCCTGCCCTGCCAACCCTCCACCAACCTGAGCGCACCCCTAAGCACATACTAAGGCTGAAAGAGTCCTTAAACTCAAAATCTGAGTATATCCACACTCCTGACAAGCCTCTGCCTCCTCCTTTTCCTCTCTCATGTTTCTGGCCTTTTCATAAGCAGAAACCGTGGATGCAGGGAAAGCCTTTAAGAGCAACTCACATCAGCAGTGCACCAAACACTGCCTTTGCTCTGCAGAATCAATCTGTAGATGTTTCTCAGGGCCGGCATCATTTAATAAACTCATTCTGTGCCATGACAAGCGGATGGCAACATGAACATGGCAAGATGGGGTTCAGTCACACCTGGTGCCAGGAAGAGGTAGCTCAGTCTCAAACAGCTCAGCCAGTCTGCAGGCCTCCATGTCCCGCGATCCCAGAAGGACAAGATGGCCCTGATCCTGACTACACCTTCTTCTAATTTTTCATCCCTTTACCAGATTTCCATTTCTGTCCCAAAACAATCCTGTATTTCTTTTTTTACCCTTAAAAACACAAGGGCTGTCTTTTCAAAATGCCACTTAAGCAAGAACAGAGGGGAAATGACACATCAGAAGTAAAATGGAGCTCTCGATCCTCTGGCTCACTAATCAGGATTTATGCTCTGGAAAAATCCAATTCCTGGCACTGGTGAGTTAATAAAGAAATGAAAAAATGTCTGGAAAATTGAAAAACATGGTTTAATTGTCTAAGAAAACTAGCACATCTGGTCATTTCCCCACACATTGTTATTAGCACCACAATTATTCCAGCAGGAGGCAAGCTGGGAAGAAGTAATACAGGCCAAATGAGGAAAAGCAGTAGCAGGATAACCTACTGTTCAGACACTGACTCCCGAGAGAAAGCAGACCTGCCACCAAACAGGCAAGTCTACTCTAACATGCACTTCTTTAAACTGTGATTTATAGTGTTTGGAGATAATTATTTCCACTAGGGGTGTCACAACCACAAAATCACCCAGATCCTTCTGTACACTCATTTACACTGGTACATAAATTGCCAATATTCTGATATTTACTCAATTTTTCTAATGGTAGGAAGGGAAATATGAGGTGCAAGACAAGAGAATACAGATCTCCAGACAGCAATTCATACAGCATGCATGTATATATGAAGAGGATTCACTTTCATGCTCTTGGGCCTTGAATGCTAACCATTTCTCAGAGCACACCAATGAATCCGGTAAGGTACTTGTCCTTTCATTATTGTTTTTATGAGGAAGGCAAGAAAAAAAAATATCCCAGGATGAATGCCAGTAACAATTGCGCTTTGTTGATTCTCCTTTGAGTTTTTTGCTTTTCTTTTTTTGCATGGTGATATTTCATGATATGAACATTTTGACAGTTTAATGGGGTTCTCTTGCTTCTTCTGCAGCATAGTCCTTCAGGAATCTTATACAGAAGGAGCCTCTTGCTAACATGTCAATTACTAAGACCTTTTTCATTTTTAAAATGTGCATAAAAATTATCACCCATACTTCATAAGTATCTTAATTTGCATTGTAGCTAAGTTGGACAAGATCCAGTAAGAGATTTAGATACTTCAGTGCTAGGCAGTGTAACACCTATCTTTCAGTATCTCAGATCCTACAGGAAAATTCAAAAAGGGAATGGAACGCCAGGCTTTCTGTTCAATTCACAAGATAAGTTAGTGCCTCAGAATTTAATTCAAAGCAGCCAACACACCATGCAAACACCTGATGGCAACATACTGAAGAGGCGATCACCTAGAATTGGCCATAGGCAAGTGTTGAGAAGCAGAGTATGCCTTAAATCTTGCTCGTTCAGGGAGGCAGTTTGATTTACAGGGTATCTGGAGCCCAGAAGCCTCTACTCATGTTACATATCTGCAAAAAAATGAGCATGGTTCATGCTTTTCTATTAAAAACAGGTTGGGAAAGCAGAGGGATTCCTGTCTTCACATAATCACCCAGTGGTTGCCCAGGCAGTAAAGGATCTCATTTCTTCCCTCAGCTCAAGGGAGCTCAAAGTCACATCTCTAAAGAAAGTTTCCTACTTACAAGTATGCACAATGCCACAAGCACAGTCAAGAAGCTCTTGGCCCAAAACAGACATCAAAAACAGAAGCACAGCAAGATCAGTAGGTAGTTTACTTGGAAGGAAGGAGGCATAATTTTTTCCCCTTCTGCAAGGACTTCTTCTGTACTGTATCAAGCAGCACCATACGTCCTGGAAGCAAAGCAAAGAAACACAGGTCTCTTTGTGTAATGTGAGTGTCCAAGGAGTCCTTTTTCCTCACTTACACGCTCTTCCTCTGACAAAGTCAATAGTTAACTACTGCTCACACAGTGGCAAAGCTTCATGGAATAAGATGAAGTACACCCTGCCACACAAACCAAGACTAGTTTACAGCCTAGAGGCTAGGTATAACTCAGTCAGTAGAAGATGCTGAATTTTATCCCATTAGATAAAGGGGACTGAACCTTTCTCACTCTTCCTGCTCAAGAACCTCTTCCAGCAGGTTGGATGGAACCACTTGCAGTGGCTTTTAGAAATAAATCAGTATCTGCTACTCCATTGTTTTGTGAAATGATTGAATCAGCATGTGAGTATCCCTAATAGATTAAACCTATCCTGAAATTCACAAACATGCCAGCTTTGCCTTTTCCCACACTGACATATCATCTACCTCTTTAAACTTAAACAACATCTTACATGTCTTCTGACATTACTCAAACACCATTATTTCAAAATATGCTGCTTCAACATGTTTGTTTTTATCTCTTGAAATTAACAAAGCATCCTTCTCTATCCCAAAGAAGTGGTCAACAAAACCCAACCGTACTCATCTCAACCATGTCAAAATTTCAAAGTTATGCATACCAAAGAGATATGGGGGGAGTGGAGAAGGGAAGTTACTTGGACTAATGGACTTGCTGTGTTTCAACTTGGAATGCAAAAAAGCATCTCAGCAAGTCCATACAAAACATATGTATTTGCTGTTTGCAATTACTAGATGTTATGTTCTCAGGCACATACAGAACTGATCTACTTTTTTATTTTCCGTACCGGTATGTGGAGACATAAACATAGGAATGCTCTACTCCTAGATCCCTTTCAGGTCAGTATGATTTAGATAACGAGTTGCTTTACCTTGTCCCTATTAAGGTGCATGTACAAAAGACAATACTCAGGCTCCTGGGCAATGTGCAGACAAAACAGTCAGTGACTGTTAATCCCTGGATGGCAGTGAGTTAAAGTTGGATGGCAGAGCCCCCAGTTACTACTGCTCCTTTCTACTCACCTTGCCTTTAAATCAATGACTGCCCACAGTGGCAGAGATTACTAAATTGTCCATGAAGCAGCTCCTCAACTGTAATTACCTACAGTCTGGCAGGTTCAGGTACCTGGAAATTCCTGACTGCTTGCTTTGCCAATGACATTTGGCTCCTCAGCAGCAGCTACCTATGCACTTTAGGCATTCCTGCCAGATGGACAGCAACTTCTATGAGAAAAGTAGAGCACAGGGGTCAGCTGGAGGTGTCTATCATTTCAACATATCAGTTTAATCCATCTGTCTTCATGTATCAATGCCCATGAAATGTAGGAACCTCCAGTTTCAGCTGAGGGCAGAAGGGAGGAAAGAGTTCAAGCTCTCTTTTGACTTTGACAATCCTTACCTAAATCCTACTCTAGGAATCTCAGCCCTTTTCTTATAGTATATAGCTCATTTTAATTACAATGGATTTTATTTTTTTAATCTTAATAAAGATCATGAAACCATATAGCAGCATTTACCTTAATGTCTGCAGTGCTTATAATAAACCTTTGGTCTCAGACATAATACAGTGAGTTTTGGAGTTCTGAGGCATTAATTATATGGTAATTATTCTGCAATTATTTCAAAATTAGGCTCTTTGAGACACATATACTCAAGACCCATGCCATTAGGGAGTATCCATACAGTTGAATCACCACATTTTATGAAGGATCTTTGTTGTTGTTCAGCCTCCAGTGGTGACTGCTGCCGCATTCAGTGTTTACAGATTCTCATCAGCTCATACTGAAAAACCAGCATCACCAGTAGTTAAAAATGCACTTTGCCCTGCATAACCCCTCTTACCATGCTCACTCTCATCCACAATTGATTTCAAGAACTGACCATTGATATCCTCTTCCTCAGAGGTGCAACTGAAAATACATTTTTTTTGTTTTCCACCCCTTTGGTAACCTGTGACAAGGAGATGCTTTACAGAGACAAGATACTGGTACCTAGCATTTTTTATTTGTATCACAAAAATCAAACTAGATTACCTAATGGACGTAATTTAAAATTATCAGATTTGCTTTTCCCTGTTAATATAATTTTTTTTACTCCGTGTACTTCAGGTGCCAACAAAGGATAATAAGGCTGCGTCACCCTCACACACAAACAGACTCAAATACCACTTTTCTGGCACACAGGAAGAATAATTTGTGAAGAATTTTACATCCCTGTATCTCATTGCACTTCGACAAAAAATAGTGTAAGTGTACATCACACTCATCCATACTTTACCTAAGGAGGAACTAAAGTACAGAAGGGTCACAGGGCGTGTTACATGCAGAACTGGAAGCACAAAGAACAGCTCCTCTGTAAATATTAGCTCTCCTTGTATGTTTTTCTTTCCCCTTACTTTTCTTCCTTTGTATTAGAAAGTCTGCTGTCAATGACTCTTGTGATTGACCACGATATCACAAAATGGAAGAGAGCAAAAACTAAACAACTGGGGAAAAGAAACTTCAAAGAGTATTCTGAAGTCTTTGTTTCTTTTTTTTGTTTTAAATTACTCTTTATTTTTAGCAACTAATACAGGATTTGATTAAGATTTTCTTTGTTAAAGAATCAACATTTTCACTCCTGCTGTTCTGCTGAGAAATAAATCAATACCTATCCTCTGAGATATCCAGGAAATCACCGGGAAAACCGTAACAGAGCAGACTTGGCATTTCTTAAATTTCTAAGTAAAAATCAAACAGGAAAAAATCATTTGATGTTCTTTACAGAACATAAAGCAGTAAAAAATATTTATGCCAAAGCTTAAAAAAGTTCTTTCAAATCTTCTAAAAAAAAAAAGTGCAGGGGGGAGCATCATTAAACTGGAATCCATGGAAAGAGAGTTGTTGTGCTTTGGGGTTTTTTTGGTTTGGACTATTTGTTTTAAGAGCTAAAAGAAATTTCAAGGCTTACACTTGCCTTGGAGCCTCATTGCCAATTTTTGTGGTTTTACAACCACAGTTGCTTACTGCTTTTTCTTTTTTATCTTTCCCCTTTTTTTTTTTTTAGAGGGAAGAGTTGTTTGTTTGTTTTTCTACAGTATTTCTCTCTTTCCCATTGTCATGTATGATACCCACACACTAAACAAGGGAAACTAACACCAAAAGGCACGCAGAGAAACTGTCTATTCAAACCAAATGACGTTTTCCTTTCTTCATCACCAAAGTCTAAAGGCTTTACCCAGCAGGACTGCTAAAGTGAAAGGTTTCACCGCTCTTACCAACCTTATACCCAAGTCCTGCAGGACCTTCAGTCCTTTACCAGTTTCCTTTCTAGCCCATAGGATGAGACAGCAGCTGTACCTGGTATGAAGGAGTCAAAGCCAATTGTCAGACTCCGGCTTTGGGCAGGGCATGCTCTGCCCAGTAGTAAAGGATTGAGCATTCATAAGTTTCCGGTGCAGCTATGCCTGCGACAATCAGGCCTCACATGTTTAGCTATGTCTACCTCATGAAGCTTAACCATGTCTACCTCATGGAGCCCACAAAGAGCAGACAAGACAAACAAAAGGGCCTTCTTTGGAAGGAGGACTCCAACACCTTTTGGTGATATGGACTGTGAAGTAAGGGAGATGTCTATGACCCTGAGGACACTTTGTGGGCTGCCACATTGAAGCCAGAGGCACTGCAAGGCTGGCCTCTTGGACATGCCAAGTGATAGATTCTTCTTAGGCACCCATGCCAAAACATAATCCTGACTTAAGTATTGACTGTGGTCTTGTCTGCAGAGATTCTTCTATAATATGTAGACGGAATGACCACACACCTGTCCAGCCATGTTTTCTGCCATATCTAGTCTTGTTTTCCACTGCTGCTGCATCACTGCCAAGAAGGAATTCTACCCAAAATGCATATAAATGCACAAAACAAACAGGCTGAGGGAAAAAAAAGGCAGTATCAATTCCTTCCTCCTTTCATTTCACTTGCAGTCAGGCTAGTACTACAGGTACATAAAGTCTAGTGTGAAGGAGAATGTGTAAATTATCATTGTCATATTAGAAGTATTTTGTCCACTATTGGCTAGTACTGAGTAAAACCAAAGACATTTCTGTATGCACAAGTCTTCTCTGGATCCAACTTGAAAGCTTGACTATGAGTGCAGTCAAGGGAAAGTCCAGTTCTGACAATGACACTGTGAGATCCTTCATCTGCTGTCCTGGGTAGTTTCAATGTTTATGAGTTTTATTCTTAAAAATCTCTGTGAAGAAAGAGCAGAGGTTTGGGTTTTTCTGATTGCTGCAGGCTCCTGCTAATTCGTCTTGCTGTGGTTTATGTTATGGCGGGGAGAAAAAGCACATCCTTTGCTGATTTTTATGCTTATGATTTTGTAAGTTTGTTTGAAGTTTTAAATAAATAACAGCTTCTTAACAGTAGCTTGAAATAAACAGTGAGTTTGTCCCTGGCCTGTGTACAGTATTTCCTGGGTTTTGTGATGGGTTTTGGCAAGGGGAGGGAGGTGAGAGCGAGACGTTTCCCTCTGCCATTTTTCTGTTGCTAGAAAATCTAGTTTTGTGTGCCCAACACCCCCACGGTTGCAGGGACTACTCCCTTCTTTTTACTGATCATCTCACTGGTCCTAACACAGGTAAGAGGGAGACAGGCCTAGAAAATAAGGTTTCGGACACATACCTACTTCAGTCATGAGCTCTGCCTGGACTCACTGCCTGCAGTCTCTTTGGACTAAGGACCTCCAAGTCATTCATCCTTTCCAAAGGCCGGTATAGGAACAATGTGATTCCATACCATATTGTGTGGACTGCCTGTGATTCAGGCTTGCGTGACACAGTCTGCACTGTTCTCGCAAGCAACATACCACAAGGGAAAATCTGAGTTGCTGCTGGTTTCTAATGACTAATTTTTGACAACACTAATAAAGCGTATTAGAGTTTGTTGGGGTTTCTTTCCTAAGTATTTGACTCTTTAAAGTATATTCTAACGCTTTCCACTACAGAAGGCATTCAGGCTCTTTCAACTGATGTTCACTACATCACAAACTGATAACCGGCACAGGTGTTAGTTGCCCTCTGTATTGTAAGGACTCCTCATGCTTTTCATAGTTCAGTCAAGGTGGGAATCTCAGAAGAGGATTTTACAAAGAATTAGTTGTTTTAAGATTTGTTGTTTACTTCTTAAGC
>Ga0181612_111468_pt1 | contig 14487 bp, 4 predicted proteins | sample HoacroProtozoa21_FD_119630 | JGI IMG/M metagenome (GOLD analysis project Ga0181612, IMG submission 119630) | Hoatzin crop microbial communities from Cojedes, Venezuel. Combined Assembly of Gp0051906, Gp0051904, Gp0051908 | reverse complement strand
GGATTTAGTATGAGAATAATCTTGATAACATACTGATGGCTTTAGTTGTTGCTAAGCAGTCAAGGACTTTTCAGCTTCTGACATTGGCCTGGGCTGCCAGGGGCACAAGGAGTTGGGAGGGGACACAGCAGGACAGCTGACCCCAACTGACCAAAGGGGATATGCCATACTATATGTCATGCTCAGTATATAAAGCTGGGGGTGGAGGGGGGAAGAAGGAAGGGGGAGCATTGGGAGTGATGGCATTTGTCTTCCCAAGTCACCGTTGTGTGTGATGGAGCCCTGCTTTCCTGGACATGGCCAAACACCTGCCTGCCGATGGGAAGTAGTGAAGAAATTCCTTATTTTGCTTTGCTTGTGTACACAGCTTTTGCTTTACCTATTAAACTGCCTTTATCTCAACTCACAAGTTTTCTCACTTTTACCCTTCTGATTCTCTCCCCCATCCCACTTGGGGGGGAGGGAGCAAGCAGCTGTGGAATGCTTGGCTGCCAGTCTGTTAGGAGGATCTGTTAAAACCCACAATTTCATACTTTTTGGTACAGTAGGTTTCTGAGCCTTCTCCTGCAGTACAAGAATCAAACTCTTGGTTGAGCATACAGTTTAAATCTTTTCTGAACTTGGAAATCATTTAAAAATAAAGATCAAATCTCTCTGTTAACTAATGTTTTTATTACTAATAATAGAAGCAGTTAAAGCCTGCCTTACTGAATTGTGTATTTATCCAAGCCCTGTTCTAACTCCCATTGAAAACCATCCATGTCTTTCCATTACCTTCAGTGGATATTGGACTTGCCTCGTGATGCGTAAGAGAACAGCTAAGTGGGGAGAAGAAAGCTACATTTCTGAGCAAAGGAACAGCCTGCTGTTTTGACTGTGTTCAAAGGAACAGGACATTGTGAATAATCCTGTGTACAAAATTACACTGAGATACAGCTGACAACTGCAGAGCTCCTAGCCCTGGCTAACTGCTTGCACAAAATAAGCAGGGCAGCAAGTAGGTGCCAGGTGTCGGCTTTTAAAATGCCTTCAAGCATTTAATGTTCTCCTGTTTGACTGGCAGGTCTCTTACTAAAGACCTCGGTGCACAGTTCAGCAGTGCCCATGACCAAGCACCACTGACTTGTGTCACAGACACATCTGCACCAATCCCTGTCCCTTGACGGATCTGGAAAAGGTAACAGGTAGGCAGTAGCAGCCCACAGCACCGTAGCAACTGTGCAAGAGAGCAGTAGTCTCCCTGTCAGCACTGATCTCTCTCTGCTAGCCATGAATGGAGGGAAAGAGACACACAAGCCTAAGCAAGGGTGACGAGCAAAGATGCCTCTTCTCCCATGCTAGGGCAGAGGCAGGAGGGCAGGCAGAAGCATCACAGTAGGCCAGACCAGCCAGGGCTTGCTCTCCTCAGACGCTTACAACCATCATGGACCTGTTTCCAGAGGAGTGGCTTGCCTGAATTTTCTCCCTTGAGGTTTGCCGGAGGGCAGCCACTTTCTGAAATGGAACTCAAACTGGCTGAGTAACTGGGTGAACGGAGCCAGAGCTATGGATGTCTGAGCATGGCAAGGATTGGGATCTCTAGTGCTCAGGTTATGTGCAAACTAAGTGATTCCTACACTTGGCATTTAGGGACATCTCAGTCTCTGCTCTAAACCCCTCAGATGTCTTTGTGAGAGGCAAAGAGCCCTTGTCTCAGTTAATATGTGGGGGGAGGCATTTTAGAGCCTCCTGTTCACCCGATACAGTCGGAGTATGCTGCTGTAACACCTAGTTGAACACCTCTGAGTGTAGGGCTTTGTGCAGCACACCAGCTCCTCCTGCCTCTCCCTGTCACAGGGATTTTCCCCAGGGTTTCACTGGAGTTGCAGCACAAAATGTGCCAGGCTTGTGTGCTGCACACTGGAGGAAGAACGGGGGTGGCTCGCTGGTGGTGAGCCAACGTGTGCAGGTTGGTGGCCTCAACAGGGCCCTTGGTATCTCCCCATCCCTCTCGGATGTAATTCATCCAGCTGTTCTCAGGCACTGGGTCTGCATTGTCAGTCCCCAGACAGCCTCCCGGTCCATGCAGGACACCTCATCTCTTGCCAGCCTGAGGCATGAGCCACCCTCGCCCGGGGGAAAGGAGACCCAGGGGAGCCAGTGCCCAGCACAGCTGGCCCGGCCGTGGCGAGGAGGGACACCAGCTGCTCCAGGCTCCTGACAGCCTGCTCTGACACTACCAGTGGAGAGGTTAGGTATTTATTTCTGTCCATTTTTTTCCATGAGTTTTTGAACAAGAAGGGAGAATATACTGCGCACACCGTCCCTTTCAGTCACAGTTTCCTAAGATACTTAGCTAAAAGAAAGATGTGAATAACTGTTCGTTCACACTGTCACTAGGAATAAAAACCAGGAGAAAAAATAGTGTTCCAAGAATACAGAAAGACAAGTCAAAGGGAAGTAAAATTATGTGTATACTATCAGTCTGCTTTTTCTCTTACTAAAAAGACAACTCTACCACATGAAGCAGTACCAACCATCTCCCTGCCAGCTTCTTCCTATGCAAAACACCTCTGCTGAAGGACAATGATCCATGTGATGGCGAGATGAAGAGTTCAAAGGAAGGGAAAGAAATATTCAAGGTAACCAATGGTTCAGGGCCAGGTTTTGCTCTGATGAGGGTTTGCATCTGTCTGAAAGAAAAGCAGTAGCATGGAACTTGTGCAGGTGCGAGTGTGCAGGTCAGGTCCCTTTGCCTGAGGCCGTAACCCATGTTTGTCCGTCAAGCTTGTTCTTGGGCAGGTAAGAGTGCTGCTGGAGCGCCCACTGCGACATGGTCAGAGTTGCTCCCTTCACGAGTCTCTGTTTCTTCTCCCCTAACATCCGATTTTGTATCTTTCTCTTGCCTTCCTCACTTTGTTCCTCTGACATTGTTCTTCTTTCTCTCCAGTGTGCAGAGGAGTCACTGGGCTTTATCCTGTCCTTGCTGCACTGCAGCTCTCTATACACCGAAGAAGAAGAATGTTCCATTTAAAATATTGGTCCTTGCTGCCAGACCACCAAAATTGTCCCATTTCAAGGCAATGTGTGAAAATTTGGGACAAACAACTTTCTCAAGCAGCAAGACACAGCTGACCACTATGCCCTACATCTCCAGGGTGAAAGGAAATACACACCTAGACCAAGAGGAGCATTCTCAAGTAAGCTTCTAATATTCAATAGACAGGAGTAGCTGGAACTGAGATCTCTCAGATTTTGAGATGTTTGAACTCGACATCGAAATGGTTATATCTTGCGTAAGTCTCTGTTTTCTAAACAGCCCGTAGTGCTGAGCCAGTGTGCTGCAGCAGCTCTCGGGAGCTCTCTCTTATGAAGATGCATTGTTTCCTAATTTACTCTGTGCACACTTTTAATATTGTCTGGAATGATGAAACTAAATACAGTCCTTGGAGCTTTATTTAAGCTTTGCTTTAGCTGCCTGCCTCTGTCAATGTACCTCAGACCAAGCCAAATTACTAAATGGTGGGGGTACAATTGTGCTACACAATGGGATGCTTTGGCATGAGTTCAGGAAGTTGAATGCCAGGAAGGGCCAGTAAATAATCTCATCTAACCTCCTATATATACAGAACATTACATTTAATTACTGAGCGTAGCACTAAGTGTACACAGGGATCTTAAATGAAAAAAATGAATTAGGGGCCTTCAACCTCCCTTTGTTTTTCTACATTAATTTTGCATTTCAGAACAACTCGGCTGCTTTTCAACTGCTGTCAGAAGTGCTGGTTTCCTTTGAGGAGCCAATAAGTTCTTATTTCAGGTAGCACATTGATAGAAACCATCATTTCTCTTCCCAGCACAGGATCAGCAAGTACTGAAAAGAGACTTCAGTGATTATACAAGCAGCTACTGAAGAATTCCCAACTGGCAGAAGACTCCTAGGACTTAATGTGCAAGGGAAAGTTTGGGGGCAGAGGGCATAGGGAGAGGGCAGGATTAATGAGGAAGGGCTGGATACAGGGAGGCTTTAGGATAGAAAAGTCTCAACTGTGCAACCCCTCCCAGAATGGGAATAACAAATACATTTCCCTCCTCCTTTTGAAAAAAAATTGAACAATAACAAAACATGAAGCATTTGATAAAACAAAGAGGCAACTTTTACAAAGTAAAACCAGTACCAATCACACACAGCAGGGATTCAATTTAGCACAGCAAATTCCCTCTCTTTTCCCGTCATCTTGAAGATTAGGAAGGCACAGGATAAAGAGATCTTGTCAGGGATATTAACGGAGCTCTGCTGCCAGGATACCAAGATATCATACATAAGCTCTGGTCACAGCCTCTCCTTACCATGAAGCAGCTAGCTCTGGAGATGTGTTTCCAGCTGATAAGACACTATCTCAGGGAGGATGAGGACAGAGCCGAGTTAGAATGTCCTACCCCGGCGTGTGACCCCTGCGTGCCCTCACTCACAGCTCCTCCACTAACCCTTCTGCCTGGGATTTTATTCTGTGGAGTGATTTGTTCTGAAATAAAGACCCAACTGACACATAAATAGCAGAATAAACTTGCGCTCTACCAGCACTTTCCCACTCTACTGAGATTTGTTTTCTCTTGTTCCTTCTGGGTTTTGTGTTTCACATACCATCTCTCATTTTTAACATTTGAGCATCTCTGGCAGGTGCTAGATCCGTTCTTCTTCTCTGGCAGTTTTACCATAAGAAGTGTTTAGTTTTGGAGAGGGAAGTGGGAGAAAGAAAATTATTATGGTAAACATAAACAAATAAAATAAAAAGATTTACAAAGACAGCACTGGGAAAATTTTCTCTCCTCCACATGAAAGTATTTAGCATGCTGTGGCAATATGTAGTGCCTGGCTACTGTAGTATGCTGATATGACTGCTTCCATTATTTTGAGCCTATTTATATTCTGGAAGATACTAAAGGCAGTTAGTGATATGGAAGTTGATGATTATTGGCAACGGCATCTCCGAGGGCTGCTTAGACTAGAGTCATACTTAAAAATCAAATCAGTAAGATCTAGCTGCAGAACTGCAAACTGTAGAAAGTCTTGCCAGACACTAAAATCTTCCTTCAGAAGTTGTACTCTCACCTATCCGGGAGAGCCATTACCTTTTCCTGTTACACTCCCTGGATGCCTAGAGCTAGCAACATGAGCTATTACAGCTGGAGTTACAGGGCCAAAGCTCTCAGGCTAGGACTACAAGGGATCAAAATTCTCGGTAACGCACTGTGGTACACTGTGACTTCCTCTACACTGGGAACTTAGACATGCCTGGGGTCAAGTGGTATGAATGCCAACAACCATCCTATGAAATGGTCCTTGATCCAGAGTATCTTCTGAACTGTGCCTCGCAGCTGCCTGGGAAAGTGCTAGCTGGCCAATGTAACAACTGCCAGAAGCTGTTCTGACAACAGAACTTACGACAATTTTGTTTATATTCAGAAACTTTCCTTGATACTGTTTACATTACTAGAGAGGACACAGTTTTCTCCACCTTTCTGACCAGTGTAATATTCCGTCTTCTGTCCTCTATATTATGTGCCTTTGAGCACATTCCAAAATATTTAATTATACCATGATTTTATACTTGCCTGGTAGAAATGAGCTATTTTAGTTAATACACAGTCATATTAAATACAAAATTCATTAAACTGGACCCAGTCTGCTTTACACAGATACTACGTATTTTATCATAATGGCTCTGGCGATTGATAAGTCTCATGGTTTACGTATTCCTTTTCCCGTAAGAGTTCCTGGAAGATCATCCCTTTGCAAAGGCAGTTCAGCCATTCTTCGGGAATACTTGTTCACCACAGCAGGTCGACAGGCAAAAAAAGAGAGGCCAGTAAAAGAGAAGGCTTTCTGATGGATAGCCCTCATGAGCTAGGAAGTCAGTGGACTACAAGTGCTCTCCAGCGATTAAGCTGCTCCTTGGCACATCCATGCCTCTCCTACGGTATCAGCGTTCAGAAAAAAAAGGTACTTCACAGTCCTATAGGATACTGAACACAAGCACTAGATGGAGCAGCGGGCAAACTTCTGGACTCTTTCCCTGATTATATTCAATCCATGAAGTTACCAGATAGCCCACTCGGAATCGGAGCTGTCAAGCAGCCTCCAGGTCAGCACTTTGTAAAGACGCAGGTGTGCCTTGTGTAGGGCTGAAACATTAGGCTACACTACATGACACTATGGATGCAGTAGAATTAATGCTGATGTATAACTGGTGGCCACATTCTTAGATATATTCTTAGATGCTTGTAGATACTTCTTTGTCTAACACTTTTAGCCAATATATACACTTTTTGAAGATTTTCACTAAGGATTCCACAGTATCCCACTCATCATTGCCCTGCTGAGGGCTTCAGTCAACATAAACCAAAAGAAGACATTTTTCTTTAACTATGGATGGTGCATTGCACCTTGTCTGCCTTACAGAAATACGACAGCTTTGTCACAGCTGGCAGTCCACAAGACTCTGGGATTCCTTGGTGTTTGAAGATTTGCAATGTAAAGCATCCCTGACTTTAGAAAACTCAAAATGTGTATGGAGGGGTAGAAGTTTTCTTAAGGCATCTGTTTTGGGTTCCAGGCATTTCCTCAGCTGGAGAAAAAGTTATGTTGTTGGAGGGGAAAAAGAATATTGCTAGAAAATGCCTCATGATTCTTAAGGTAACTTGGAGGGAGGGGGGGCGCTGACGTACTTAGTTTATAAGCATTTGGGAATGCCATCGTGAACTTCAGCTTTCTTTAAAGAACAAAAAATAGAGAAGGAGAGAGGATATTTCCACCTCTTCCCTTGACAAAAACAATCTTTATAATGTCAACCAACAGCTAGTGCTGAGCTTATCACTCACTCCGCTCTGCCCCTGTCTCCCATCTCTGTTCCCTGTTCTGGCTTCTGAAACTCACACCCTTTGCAGCTGATTGAATAATGGACTTTTCACTTCAGGCTCTGCATTGAATAAATGAAGAAAAATCCTGTGGTTTGGATATGGAGTTATTCAATCTAGCTTCGAGACCCTACATTTTAAACCTCATCATAAAAATGAAAGAGGGCCACTTTTAAAATTAAAAGTTAAACTGGATTGTTTCAAAAATGGCACTTGTTCTTAGGCTTTACCTTTCCTTGTTTTTTCACCTCTGGAGTACTTATCAAAATCTACCCTAGTTTGCCAGTTTCAGTTTTCCAGAAACTATAGATGTCCCTCACCAGATTACTAAGAAAATAATAGTAGTGTATGAAACAATTATTTGAGAGCTATTTGAAGAATTATTCATGTCAGCAAATAGGCATAAACCTTTATACAAACACCTGTATCATCAGAAAGCTCATGGTACCCCCAAATTCTTTTGATTTTTTCCCCCACTCTTTCTTTTTATAACATGCTTCTTACATTTGTCCAGTGATTTGCCCAGAATTCATCAGTCTGACTTTACATCTACCAAATGTTCCAAAGAGGCAGGAACAGCTTACAGCTTGGTTAGAAGAACTCAAAAAAAAATGTTTCATTTACCCACATAAAACTGTTAGCTAGCTGAATTCAAGCATCAGCAGGCTAATGGTTGTCGTCTAGCTGCAAAAACAATTTATTTTACATTTTAAGACCCAATGTAGCATCATGCTGCATCTGTTGATAGCCCTAGTGGCATCTCTCAAGAGATGCATCAGTGACATTGGCTGCAAGGAAGAACTAGTCCCAGCCCTCACAACAGTAATTATTGCTTCATTCTCCTTGCTCCCCTTCTTGCCCTGACACCTTCAGTCACTGGCAACAAGAACTGATGCTCAGGCAACATATAGTGGCCGAATAGCTCATTCTCACCTCCATCAGCACAGGTCCTCCCTAAGGAGGACAGACTACTGGATACAGGAGATTTCCTTCTTCATCCGTGCCTGAAGCTGGCCCTGATTCCAGGTGTGATGGCGGTACACGTTAACATGTGACAGCAGACATACTTCCAAAGTATATGCAACAGGTCTGCATTAAAACCTGGGCCAGGGAAAGTTTGAAAATAAGCAAAGGAATGCTAACATCACACCTTAAATACCACTCCAGAGAAATGCAAAAAGGCATTATTAACCTGAGCCAAAAGCACTTGGTGTTGGAAGGAAATCCTATGCTAGAGTGGCGAAATTCACAGCAAAAAGACCTCAACTTATGCAAATCTGAATGACAATGATGATCAAAAAGAAGAACATCACTGTCACATAATGGGGAAAAGTAATCTGCAGATGGCAATATTCGCTGGCAGTATTGTTGAGAATAATTACTCTGAGGTCCAGTTTAGTAATGCTTATCACTGAGACCATTCTAAAGAACAGAGGACTATAGGATGTTAGCAGAAAAAAGTTTCAAGTTTGCTGCTTTATTAGTAATGATTTGTATAATACCTTATTAATAATCATTTGTACTTGTGTAGAAGCTTTCATTAAAAGGTTACTCTACAGAGAGACCTAATTGATTCTATGGAGAGAACTACATCCGTTTTGAGGACATGCACAGTAAGTATTACACCACTTTCACATGCTTTTCCATTGGCTATACAGGAGACAAATCCTATTTCCTCTCTCTGTAAAATTGCAGATGCAAACAGGACTGCGCTAAAACAGTGACTACCTACAACATACTCTGCGTTTGCTTGACATACACATGTTATTGTAGTGTGCTCCTATTTCCAATGACAATTGCTCTGAATTATGATAAGGTACTTTAAAGATTTTCTGTATGGAGAGCAAGGTTAACCTTTCTTGAACTTGAAAGCCATGCACTTAATTAGCAGTGTGTTATTTCACTTAATGGAATAATGAGAAGTAGAAGCAAAACCAGACTACCTGCGCTTTTTGGCATCCTATGTAGCATTGTCATCAAAGTGATGCTGTGGCAAGGAGGATAGCTCAAGCACATCAGCAAGCTCTGAATGCCATTACGTGAGAGTTCCTATGAAGCCCCAGTGACTGTTAAATTATTGAATGTGAATTCCTTGAAAAATGCAGTATTTCCAATAATATGTTTGCAAATGACTGAAATTTTGTTCACTACTAGATGTCTCAAACAATAATAAAACCAAAACACAAAATCCTCATGCAACAGCAGATTAAAGAGAGCCATGATAGTATAAAGTATTACTGAAAAATAAATTAAGGATAATCTTGTATTAAAAGTTTGGATTCAGTGCATCCAGAAAGAAGAAGAAAATCCTAAAATATAAACCTATGCAGTCATCTTCTGGTAGCATGAAATGTAACTTGTTTCCCCATGTTTTAACTATGGCCATCTACTCAGTGGAGTCAAAATTATTTGACTCATTGCTGTAAGCTCTGTTCTGTTATTGTCAGCAGACAACACTCCTTTTCTGCCAAAGGGCTGGGATGTGTGCATAGCAGGAGAATTTGAGCTTTGCTTCTTCCCTTCCCTTCCCTTCCCTTCCCTTCCCCTCCCTTCTGCTTCTTAAAAAGAGCAAGAAGAAATTTCTTGAAGCACGTACATCACAGTACAGCTTTAAGTTGTTCTACAACATAAAAAAGAAAAGTGAAGTACTATATCAATAGGCAGTTAGGATTTGAAATGTTTTAACAAGACAATTTATCAGTTAAAATGACTATACATTTTTAAATAAGCTAAGGTATCATATTTAAAATATTATACATCCAGCTCTCGTTTTGATAAATCCAACTAAAATAATAAAACCAAATACAGATATTTAAATAATTCTAGATGAATCATATCTACATAGAACAACTACCTAATATAAATCTGGAGTAACTCCATTGACTTTACCTGTGAAGATGCATTGCACAGGAAGTGAAAGTTCCGTGCCCACACTTATGTGTGCCACTCAGGTCTGTAGTTGATGCATCTGTAAGACTGGACTCAGAGCTTAAAAAACCCTCCTCTGCTTATGGTCTATATCATGCACGTGGACAAAGAAGGATGATCTGACTGTGTTTTTTTGTCAAATAGGCCACCTCTATCTTATGCTTCACTCATACCCTGAAAACTCAGCAAGTCCTTAAATTCCTTGTTTAATTGAGGGCTCTGTACCATATGTTCACGAGTCAGTTTCACTCAAAAAAGCGACCAATATTATCTAAATGATAAATGGCTATAAAGCTCTCAAGGAAGATAATTTATCTTTTCAGTTTCTAAGAAAAGCTTTTTCAGATAGATACATTTCCAAGATAAACATCTGCACTTTGAAACTTGTTATGCCCATTTCTGTTAAGAGTCTTTTTTGCTATTGTTTACTTCACTGCTTTTACAAATTCTACGTAACTAATTGAAGGATGAGAGGTCCCACCATACAATGACAGGACCAGAAACATATTTTGTTCTGTATGTAATATAAGTACTTTAAAATATTGTGTTTCATTATTTCAGTAAGAAGATAACATATATGTTTCACAGGGCTTGCAAGTGAAGGTTCTGTGCAACCCAGATTTAAAACTAGGCCATAAATCTTGCAAGATGAAGAATTTAACAGTTTCCAAAGCTTTCTTGTTGCACTTAGCCATATAATAAAAGGAGATTCCTGTGTAGATTATAATTTATAGGCACAATACCAAGTGTAGCATTTTCTTTTTCATCCCTTCAGACACTGTTTCACGAAGTTAAATAACTCCAATTGTATTTAATAAGTTTTCTTGTATAAGAACACGCTCATGAAATATACGGTAGTCAAATACATGTTTTAACTTTTTTTGAGTTTTAGAATGTTCCTGTTATTGTGATCAGCTTTACTGGACGTTGTACACTCTCCATAATACACAAAAGTCATGCAAATCTTCTGTCCCAGAGATATATAGCAATGGGACGAAAATTAAAAGCATCATGGAATTTGACATAGATCAGGATTAACTTTCTTAAAAACAAGACAAGTACAAATAAACATGAAACTCTTTTTCTCTTCCTTTTCATATTAGCTAAACCATGCTTCATAATAAACACTGTTTTTACAAGACACACTATGAAAATTCCCATGATCCCCAGAACCATTTGAGAAAAACAGTGTGCTGGGGCTTTCTTCCCATAAAGCAATTATCAGGCTTTATGTCCTGTGACATTTGTCTGTCATTCTTTCTAGCTTTTATGCGGTGATGAATCTTCTAACAGTCTTTTCTGCTACTAACACAGACATCTGAAGTACCTTTTATGACTACGACCTGAACTATGAGAGCAGCTTTTGACAAACATAGGTATAGAGGGAGAAGGGGAAGAGGCAAGTAACTGGGGTAAGTGAGGCAGTTACTTGAATCTGAGAACTGCAAGCCCTGTTTCCTGGGAATGTCATCGTTTATTTCATCTACTTATTCAAACATATTAAGAGATGATCCAAACAAACAAAACTAACCAGAACCATCTACTTGTTCTTCTTAAAATTAGAGTTATTGGCCTGAGTGAATTTGAATTAAGTGGCTAAAATGGAGGCAACATTTTCAAAAAACCTTTTAGTAAAGAAAGAAAAAACCAAAACATCTAAATCTGCTTTTCTGATGGTCATGCAAGGTGTTGCAGAGAAAAAAACTTCTGGCTTTCATAAAATATGGTGTTTGAAAACATAAATCTTTCCATCAAAGTGTGTGGATGAAATACCAGATATCCAAAAATTAGTTGGTAGGAAAAAAGGGACCTTTTGTTTTCCACATAACTTTTGCTGAAAATCACCTGGAAATTGAAGAATTCTTTTTCTGTTAAGAATCACAATATCAATTGCAACTTAACTTTAGAAAGGCAACAAGAGCCAGAAAATAATTTCCTGAAAAATGAAAATCTTGGTATTCTCTCAAATCCATTTTAACAAGGTATAGTAGTTCCATTTTCAGGGATCTCTGTGGCTTCTAGTTTCCTTTGCAGAAGACAGAGAAAAGGTTCCCTGTTATCATTCTGGGTGTTCCTGGCCAAAGCACCAAACTTGCAGAGAGCGCAGAACAACGTTACGTGTTGTCAGCCTTTCCTTTCCTCTCTAGATGAGCATTGAAGAAATGAATCCTTGGCTTTGTTTTTTCTCCAAGAAGCCAGCAGTCTGTTGAGCCACTACCACAGGCTCTTTATCTTCACTATGTTAATCTGTATGTAACTTCCTTTTAGATATCACTGTAGGTCTAACTCCTGTATAATTACCTCTAGTCCTACATAAGGGCTTTGTTGGATGGCGAAGTCAATGTGTAGCTCATCAGGGTGTGAGAGCGCAATCCATTAAGTGCACCATATGGAGTGTCAGTGTGGAATTTGCACAGCAAATACTGGACTTTGAAATGACTTTTTTGTACTATTTTGTACACTATAAGCGGATACCCTTCTTGACTACACATTGATTCCTAAAAGTAACACTAGAAATGGTTCTTGTTGCACAGCTAAGCAAGAGATTGAACTTAATGTATCCAAATCTATATCACTTAGAGCCTAGAGCTCCAGCTGAGCACTTTAACTACGCCCACCAGATCAGCCCTCAGGCAATAACTCAGGTCCCTTACCCAGTACCTCAATCCTCTAATGCAGGACCTAAGCCACCACCTTCAAATCTATTTTGTACATAGGATGATTTGAACCACTGAGGGCAATGCTCTATCTCATGTTCTAATTAGGTGAATTAGACAATAGTTTCCACTCACCATAGTACATAAGCTGATACCTAGCGGCAGAAACACACAGGAACATGTCCAGCAAGACACAAACGTATCTATTGGTTGTTCTGAGGGAATACACCAGGATGCTTCAGTGAATATTTCTAAATATTCTGGCCAATATACTTGGCTGCATGGAAAACTGTGTGTCTGTTACCAGGTGTCAGCTCATAATATTGAAAGACTAACATAGATTTTATTAGCTTTTTAATCATGATTAGCCTCATTGTTGTGCTCAGATCATGCAGAAACCAAGTACTGATATCCCTACCGATTGGTGACAACTTGTCTAAGCGTCACTTATTAGCTACTCATTCCACACATCCTCCTTGGGAGCCCCTGAGGAAGTTTCAGTAAGTTGATGCTGATCATAAATGGCCTATGATATAGATCAGTGATATCATATGTATACTAAAAGCTACAATACCTGACTCCAGAAGATTTCCCATAAATATAGGAGCTATTACCTTGCACAGTGTGAAGTGGGCATTGTGTCTCTGTGACTCTTCTATTACACACAGGTCTTGCCACCGCTCTGAAATTCCTTGGTCATGAAATTTTAATTTAAGTGCCTACTTTTACAAGGCTCTAGCTCTCAAAAAATGATCAGTTAATTTGATTTCCTTTTCTCGAAATGAGAACACCACATTTTTTTCTACAATATTTTGGTATCTCCCTGCTTTTCTGCAAGTCAATAACAAAGCAAGTTTCTGATAATAAAGGGGATAGAATTCATCTTCCTAGCTGTCAGCCTGTATTTTCTTAGGAGAAAAAGTGTGCCAATAAGGCCCTCAGTCTTCTCCTGTGCCCTAACCAGTTACACACTAGCAGGAGCTGGCAACCAGCAGATGCAGGGGACTAGGAAACAAACTGTGGCTGCCTAAGAGTTTGGAACGTTGAAGTTCCTGCTATGTCAGGGCAGTTTTATGAGGTAGATGGTAAAGTGAGTTTCTAGGATTTGTTAGCATTTTAGTTGTGGTAAATATTCCCTCTGGACAGACTACAGTGATGCTTGTGGTCTTGCTGGCTTAGAGACCTCTTATAGACTTTAAAAACAGTTTTCAGGGTGTAGCTGATCAGTCCTTTCTAAACACTCAGCAGACTTTTTGATTTGTTTTGAGATGGGCTCTGTAACATGAAGGCACCCAGGGTTGCAGTCATTTCTTGAATGTAGGCCAAATTTCCATAGGAGTGATCTGTTTGCGCTCTGTTGTTTTTGCCATGAACTTCCTTACTTGCTATGTATCAGTATTGTTTTTTACAGGATTTTGCTTCAAAACACCCAGCCACAGTGTCTCTGGAAGTCTTCCACTGATACTAATGATGAAATCACTGAATGGTAATGTGGACCAGACCTTCAACAAAGAATACAAGGTTTGTTGCTGTTCATAGACTCTGTTGGAAAGGAAAGATAAGTAATATTTTTGAAACGGACAAATAAAGTAAGATAAGTGGCTGCTGATATGTCAGAATGTTGAAAAAATAGCCATAGCAAAACAGGTATATTATATAAAGTGCTTCACAGCACCAGGTCACTTACACTTAGCCTGATCTATGTTTTTCCTCCAAATGTTCTCATTCATTTTGAGCTTCAGTATGCTCATCAGAATCACTTAAGCTAATCTGCTTGATCGCTGCTATAGCAGCTCTTGGATTGCTGTCTGCTTAGTTTCAGACTTTGTATTCAACAGGCTCTCTTGTTGCCCTAGGAGTATGACTCACATACAGTACAAGGCAAATGCCAAGATGCTGCCAGTCACAAGAAACTGATAGAAATGGAAGTGAAGTATTTGGTGGTTTCTTTTTCTGACCACAGGGTGTTGATGGAAAGAAACAAGGCAGGACAATCATGCTGCTT
>Ga0181612_156798_pt1 | contig 14488 bp, 4 predicted proteins | sample HoacroProtozoa21_FD_119630 | JGI IMG/M metagenome (GOLD analysis project Ga0181612, IMG submission 119630) | Hoatzin crop microbial communities from Cojedes, Venezuel. Combined Assembly of Gp0051906, Gp0051904, Gp0051908 | reverse complement strand
TACCACCCAGAGATAGGGCACTGAGCACTGCATGTGAACGTGGAAAGCCAGTTTTGTAGTTGTGGAAGTGAAAGCATCATAGCTCCAAAAAAAAAACATCCCACAAATCCACCCCTTTGGCCTCCTTAAGACCTCCATGTCTCGCAAAGAAGTGCTCTGTATTTATGAAGCAGCTCTGTGAGAGGAGCAGTGCGTCTGCAAGGCCTGCTGGAGATAGAGCTGGAGGAAATTTACCTTGGCAGCTAAAGCAGTGAGTCATGGACTCATGGAATGATTTAGGTTGGAAAAGAAGAGACAACAATAAAACAAATCCTTCACTTGCAGAAAGGCCTGGAGAACAGCATATGGATTTGGTCAATTAAAATAAACATGTTTTTCACTTGCTTAAAAAAATGAAAAAAGACAGCAAGCAATCAGTAACTTCAATCCAGAACAGTCACAAAGTCTAAGCCTCTTCCACTAACCACCAGAAATGCTAGGCATGTCCTAAAATTTGCTGTAAAAAAAATAGTGAGGTGTTTTTTTTCTCACTACAGAGTGAGGGGATTTTTTTCTCTTTCTAGTTTTTAAACTTGTTAAAGGTCAAACTATTAAACTTTTATTTTGAATTATTTTAAAAGAGCACCCCTGTAATCAAAGTTTAACAAACAGTACTATCCAGGACGACTCAAGATAAAACAAAAGTCCTCGCCTAGACTTCGATAGATAAGTAATCAGATATTTGTCCTGATTTTACAAATACGAAAGGAAGAAGTAGTGTCTATTCCTTCTCACCTCGCAGCAGGATGGGGTAGAAGATGATGGTTTATTCCCTGTCACTACCAGCTATGAATTTGCCGCTCCCAAGCTGCCACGCCAAAGCAGATTTCCCACCTGGCCACGGAGTGCTTTGCCCTCCACCCTGGCTCATGTTTTGGCTGTTGCTGTTCATGACACAGTCATAAGCTACTACAAATGGACTAAACAAGTGCTAAAAAGAAAAAAAAAAACAAACAAATAGGTTTTGAGTTTGGCAGTTAGAGAACTCAGAAGGACTTTGATAATTACAGGTTCAACTCCCTGTCCCAGTTAATATTTATTTATTTACAGAACACAAATTGGCTTCAACCTGGAAAGACCTCTTAGATTCTCACATGGTCCAAGCAAGTCTCTGCCCCTTTGGGTATCTGTTCTCTTTCTTTCCCCAGAGAAACACAAAATGTTCCCAGTACTCTGCAGAAACCAGATGTTGGCAAGTGCTTGCCCCTGATGTGTACAAGCCACCACCTCTGCCCAGGAGATGAGAGGTCTTGAACACTGGCAAAGTCCATTGCACGTGTGGACACGTGAAGTCACCGTGTCGTACGTGGCAAAGGTGCCATCTGTGCATGATGTCGTAGCTTCTGCACTTCCTCTGCCATGAGCAGGCAGAGCACCTAATTCTGGAAGCAGGGTTTGCATTACTAAAGGAGGGAGTAACAGATCCAGAGCTAAAGCTGGTGAGCAGTCAAGGCCGAGGACTTTGTGCAGAGCTATGAGGAGCATGCTTTGCAAATGACTATGAATCCATAAATATCAATTGAGAAGAGGTCAGAGTTGGTTAAAATTGTTCTTCTTGTGACTTGGGTATTCATCACCAGTCCAGCTCAGACAGTTAAGGATTTGAAACAGCCTTCCTTATCAAATGCTGAGATTAGCAATATGAAACAATGGAAAACTTATTCACTAGCATGCCTGGGTACGGAACTGGCTCAAACTGGTCTATCCCCAGCCTCAGACCAAATTAGTGAAAACAATAGCAAAGCTCCAGAGATCCGCATCTAACCAAGTCTGACAAGCTCACACGTTCCTTTACAGAAGCCATTCCTTTTTCTTCCCTTTTTTTTTTTTTTTTTTTTTAATACAGAATGGGATTCTGGTGCTGATTGTTCAGCTTTGGTTAGAGTAGCTTGGTATTTCGATCAGTCACCACAGCAGAAACCTGCACAGGGTATACGTGGATTTTTGTTTACTGAGCCTCTTAATAAACACACTGCTAATTCTGCTGGATGGGGAAGACCTGAAATAAATGGTCCCAGAAAGCTAAGTTTTTTTTTTTTGTGAGCCTGATTTAAATTCCTATTCTTCACTTTTTCTGTAAGCTTATCAGCACCAACATGGTAAAATTCAGCATTTTATTTTGTCAGTCAGTCAACAATACGGAGCCAAGAAAACATGTAAATTATTTAAAAGCTTTCCTCATCTGTGGTCATATCAGTTTCTGAGGCATGATCTCGTACAAGATCACGTAAATGTTGGTGGCAAGCTTGCAAGCTTGTACCCCTTGACACGGTATCAAAACCTGCTTGACAGAATGGCAAGAACATGACAGAGGCAATCTAAAAAATCCCGAACAACCCCTCCCCTTCCACATCAGTGTCATTTTGAGAGTTCCCTTAGCAACCAGCACTGAACTTGCATACCTAATTACTTCTTGCCGGTGGTGAGAGAAATTGTGTACAAATGCACTGTGGATATACGTGAGATGGGGGCCCATCAACCTTGCTTGAATGCAAATTCTTCTGGTGATCAGTGGCTAGACAACGGGATGCGTATTTTTGCCAATAGGAGCACATACACGTACTCAGCTCACAAAAATAAAGATCACTCCAGGCTAATGCCACACCATCTGTTCCCGATGGTATCTGGAGGGGCTTTCTTGCCCTCCTCCCCCGCCTCACCAAACAATGTCTTGGGCAAGACTCACAAGAGGGGAAAAAAGACGCCAAAACATCACCTGTGCTTGCTACTGTCCCTTACCTTACCTGGCTTAGTCACGGTGATCCTCCTCTTAATTAGGGTTTGTCTTGAAACCCACTGAAGTTGCAGTTAATTTTTCAGTTGCCTTCCATGGGTGTGAGGCTCAATCCTTCCCTAAGCTCAGCCGGGAAGTGGGAGAGACTACTCTGAAGTCACTGGTGCCATTAAATCCCTGCCCAGGTCGTTCAGATACTCGGGAGCACCGCGGCAAACTACAGCCCCAGCCCACAGCCTTCTCTGGTTTGTGTCGGGGACTCGTCCAGTGCCGCAGCGCTGGGCTGGCTTCTATGCTCTCAGATTATAAACCCGAGACGCCAGTGACCACCCCTGTAAAGTTTACCACTAATAAACATCCTGTAGTTGAGCCAAAACATGCTGTTCTTTGGGGGTGCTGCAGGTGACATGTAATGAGTATAATTCCCAGCATTTCAGAGGTAGCATTGGCTGAGATTAGCAAACCTGACTTAAAGCACTATGATAATTACATATTCGCTTGGAAGGGGAAAAATAATCAAATGAAAAAGGACAAAACCAGCAGGGAAAGAAAATTTATTTCCAAGCATCTACGAGAGTGCTACAAACAATAGAGACTAAAACTCAGAGCATTTAAAACTATTAAAAAAATGTAGTTGACAATGTCCTCCTTAAAAATTAAACACAAAAAAATGTAGAAAATGCAGTTATTAATTCTAAAATTTGCTCAATAGTGAAATAAACCAAGAGAGCATCAATGAGGATGGAGTCCTATAAATTAATTTTTTTTTACTTTATTTCCATTTGTTGATTTGTAAATTGATACTAATTTCATTTTTAATGTTTATTTAAATTTATAATGGAGAAATGTGCAAATCTAGCAAAATATTCTTTGGATTATAAACAGAGAAATCAACAACCAATGAAATTTGAACTGAGTTAATAATAAACTATAGAATTATATAGAATGCATACAGCTATAATAAAGTGAAATATCACAATAAACATTGTAGAGCAAATCTGCTGATTTAGCAAACTCTGCCTTATAAAACATAGGGATATAATGGGACAAGTGAATATGTTATGAATACAGAGCTGAAACATCATTTGTAATTTTAATGAGTTAAATTTTAATCTAACTACATATATGGGGGTCTTCAGAAAAGCAATACACCAACAAATCAGATTTCCTCTCAGATCAAGCAGTGTGGTACCGGACTGCAAATGAAGGACAGGGTCTGTAAAATGAACAGTAGAAAAATGTATATCATTTCTATTTATTGCCTCTTCCCATATTGCAGCTGCTGATCTCTGACCCTAAACAGCAAACTATATTAAATTTAGCAGAAGTACAGCTGTACACAGATGCTGAAAATGTTGATGCGCGGAACATATTCCAATCCCTTGCTCATTCTGGACTAATATAAAAAAAGTTATAGATCATTTTTCGATTAAAAACATACATTACCAAGAACAACTCTGAAAGCACTCTGTATTTCTGTCATCACAAATTAAAATGTCTTCCTATCAGCAGACAATGCTATTCTACTGCAGTAAACAAAAAAAAAATCAAAAGAAAAAAAAAAGTAAGTGCCAGAATCTTAATTACTACTCAGGTAAGGTAATTGTCAGGTAGAACAGTCTTTCGGGAACTTACAGCTAAACTGGGTCAGATTTAAGTCTCTAGAACCCACAGAAGCTTAGCACAGATACGGAAATTCACAAGCCTGGAGAAAGTTGTAAGTACAGAGTACTCCTGTCCACTTACAAAGTCATTTCTGAAACCTCTGGAATTTCTAAGATATACGATAAATGCATATTACATGGGAATATTGAAAAGTATTACACTTAATTTAATCCAGAAAACACAGTAGTATTATATGAACGTTATTACTGTGTTCTGGGAGCAGCCATAAGCTGTAGATAGAGAGGGTACAAAATGTTCACCAGACATTACATTTTTTTAATCTAAAAAACATTTGTAAAACATACTTGATTTTTAAATAATCACTTAACCAGGCAACAAACCAACTACAAACACATAATAAATAAGGCTATTAAAAGGTCACAACTGTAGTAAATTAGTCAGAACTATAAATGGGACATTAGAAACACTATGTTTTTCCTTATATGCTTAATAACCAGAACAAGAATTAAAAAAGAATCAGTTTATTTCAAAGTCTGCTTCTTATATTGAAGCACATATTAAAGCAACAGTACAATGTTCATAAAATATAAGTGTGATGCTGTAACATTTCTTACATGTCAGAATACTGATATTTGTATGTATACTAAAATAAGAATTTTTAAATTGTACAAATAGATACATTAAAAATGACATAGAAATAGGGCGCCTCCCACTGCAACAAGACAGAGTTTTTATATCTGGCACATATTAGTTCAAGATGAAAGTATAAGCAAAAAGATTTACAAGAATCAGCAGTAACAAGTTTGATGCTCAAGAGACATAATAATTGTACATTGTACTGTACATACATCATATGGGTTTAAGCTGGCTGAATATTATATATTTCAAGTTTAAAAATGCACTACCATATAGAGTGTCCATAGTTTAAGGCGAAATTACAGCTCAGAACTGTTATCGTTTCTAATTTGTGGAAGCTTCTTTGACATAAAAGATTTAGATGTTCATAATACATAAAAGATATCCCTTATTTGTAGGTTCACTTTTAGCAATTTCCTTCATTTAAATATTTTGTATTTAAGTGGGTTTTTTCCTCTAGAGAAGTTGGCAGCCAACTTCTATGTTTGCCTTTTGTAGGAAAAGGTACTTCACAGTATTTACCACTTTTATGTCCTTGTTTATCAAAGGAATCCTCTCTGTCAAACTTAAATGTTTAAATGAGATTCTTCTTGAGTTTTAAAAAAATACCTGCTTACATTTCTTCTGGATTCTTCAGAACATTGGACACAGTTCTTAAGGCCAAATCTTAAACTTTATTGTTAAGAATCATCATCGAAAGTGTCTTTGGAGCCATACAAGTCTGCAAGTTTCTTAAATCGAGGTCCCCAGTTTTGTAGATAGTCGTAGTCCAAATCAGAATCTGTTGTCGCTGACTCTAAGGAGCTAAGTGAACCAGCCACTGAGCCTCTTCCCTCATAGCCATAGATCTGAATAGAGTCATAGGGAGGAGCAGTTGGATCGTTATCAGCCTCTTGTATTCTTGTGTTGATGAAATCATCAACGTCAACACTATTGGGAGCCGGCCGAAGCCCTGGTCTTGGCATATATTGATACTCAGGTTTTATGTCTTTACGAGGAATAAATCCATTGATGCCATCGGGGTTCTGCAAAGTAGCTATGTCGAAAGCTTCAGTATCTTCCTCTCCTCCACCTTCGTCATCATAAGTAATGATGTTCTCTCGGACATCTTCTTCTTCAAAAACAATCAGAGGTTCTTTTTTCTGCCTTTTCAGTGTTACAAACAACACTACAATGACTGCAGGAAAAAAAAAAGCGCCAGTTAGACTGCACTCGCAAACAGCGGCTGCTTTATAAATAGATTATTGCATTCACTGAAACCTCAGCTTCTGTGCTGCAGTTCGTCATGTCTTTTTGCTAATATCTACATTTTTAGCATACCTGGCTAGATAAAAGCACTGATGTTTGTTCACAGAATTGAACATACTGATGTGAGGTTTTCTGTTTGGGCTGAATACCATTGCTCTTACTAATTGCTCATCACTGCAAGACTAATTCAAGAAAATAGTTTGTTGTCCCCCAGTGCTGCATGAACGCTGTGGCACTGCCTTTGAGCAGTCCAATCACGTGTGTATCTGCAACAAACCAAAGATGAATCTTTACTCTCTCCTGTACGCCCAAAGCTGAACTTTAATGCCACATTTCATTTCCATGAAAATGGAATTTTTCTTAAGCAACACCTCAAAACACATTCCTTTGTTGTTGTGTTGCTTCTCATTTCAAATTTCTATAAAATAACTTAAAAATACATATGAAAAGAAAGAGTATAAATTACTACGGGCAAAATAAAACATTTTATAGAAATATTTTCAAATCTTCAGGAAATGCTTTACAGCACTTTCTTAAAAGCAGGTCTTCTGAGCCATTCATTTGTCTTCAACACAAGAGGAGTCAGAGGGAAATAGCTAGCAGGAGCCATTAATCCTGGCTGACCTCAATAAGGAAGCTGTCATCCAGGGAAGATCACAAAACTTAAAACTGCATGTCATGACCTCCTTTGAACAGTGTCCCTGATTAACTGATATTAGGCCACAAAAGGACATTCTCTGAGCACACCTAGACAAATTCACTGGTGTTTGCTATTGCAGTTATCACATATTTCAGCCAGGCAGATTAGTACCTCCTATAAAAATGAAAGCTAAGAAATTAAGATTCATTTATCCATCTTGGAGCTGAAGGCGAGGTTAATTTTTTAACACAAACTTTAAGTTTAACACAAACTTTAAGTGTGGAAGAAAATTAGGTAAAGAACTTTTTTACCTAACAAAATCACAATGCAAGCAAGAATGGCAACTAAAGCTCCAGTGCTTAATCCAGCATTGAGTATGTAGGCTTCAGCATTGCAGGAGAGCAAGGAGCCGTTGCTGTCACAGCCGCAGACCCGAATGGTGAGGGTGTTGGTGCTGCTCATGGGGGGGAGTCCGCCATCACTTATTACAATAGGAAGAAGGTATAAATCTTGCTTTTGGCGACTAAATCCTTCACGTCTTACAAGAACACTTGCCGTGTTATCTGTTTAAAGAAGAGAGATAGTAATCATTTTTTTTCCACAAAGTCATCCTCTTAGTAAATGTTGAAAAAATGTATCTTGCTACAATGGCTCTGAATTTTCAGATGCTTTAGCATTATTTGTACAATAAACCAGTACAATGTATCACCTCCCTAATGACCCGAGAGCAATTACAGTACTGTGTTTCATTCATACAGTACAACACTCAATTTTAATTACTTTAGGGTGATGAGGGTAACACAAGGAACACAAAAAACCTCTGTTAATGCCTCCTTTTAGCACCCCACTAACTTTCTGGGAAACTCATGATACTTCATGAACTACCAGAATGACTGGGCCTTGGCATTGCTGTTTGAGCTGGTTTAGTCCCTTTCCAGCATTAAAAGCCTTCAGTGGAGGGGAAAAAACAAAATCCCCCTGGATTTACCGCTCTTGGTGTCAGACCTACAGGAATGGAGGGCAGAAATCTGTACCAAAATGGTCTGTGTTAACCAAACTCCCACCAAAATCAAAAGCTGATATTTGCTGTGTATTAGAAGATTTGAGCCTCAATGTTGACCTGTTTCAGTAAGAAACACTGAAGTAAGCAGTATTTTATCAGAAGCTCTTTTTCAGCCAAACTCCCAAAGCCAGAATTCAGAAAGCTTGCTCATACATTCACAGTATGTCTGGGCACATTTTGAATTATGTGCCTGTGAGGAAGGGTTAAAATCATTCCTCTAACACTGTTTCCAGTTGTTCTCACTGAGCGGTGGCCTCCACGGGCCTCCCGGTGCAGGGGCTGGAACCCAAGCTGCCATCTCAGCACAGAAGGTCCTTTGGGATGGGTAAAAAGTATTTGAAAGGGAAGTGTATGACATGAAATGCTGGGATGAGACGGCCGGTGCTTCCTGCTTCCAGGCACGCCAGACAAAGGCCAGGAAACATGGACAGCATTTCTTTATTGTGCTCCTTGTTGCTCAGCTCTCGGACTGAACCAAAGCTTATAAAACTGTAAACATCCTGAAGTCAATAAAATGAAACAATCATATCCTGTGGTTTTCAGACCTTCATAAACTGGTTTAGGATGAGGATTGACTTCACACAACCTTTACTGTTTTGCCACGTTCTTTATTTTTCACTATATAAGGGAAAGAAAAAAAGAGAAAAGAACGGTTCTTTTATCTACCAAGGGAGGGCTGTTCACATCCAACGATACCCATTTTACCATTGCCTCAGGGTACTGCAGAAGACTAATCATTTTCCTGTTGAAGAATCAGCAAAAAATCCAGAATTTAATAATGCAAATCATAAAACCTCTCTTAATGATCTAATTAGTGTTATTTCCATGAAAGTTTGTGAATAAATTATACCAAAAGAGAGGTATTCTTGCCCTGTATGAACCACCCTTGCAAGCAGTACCCCTGATGTAGGACAAGGTCTGACATTGTCCCCAGATTTGGTGGACACAGCTCAATTTACAGGGTGAGAAGGATGTTTGCAATAGGGCCCTGCTTATCCGACCCTCCCACTGGTAACTTCTGTAGATCACACCAGAAAGTATGAAATTTTTTTAGGACTGTCCTAGATAGGATCTGTTTGTTACATGCCAAACTAACTCATCTCCCCATATCTACGGCTCCTCCTGCCAGGCCCACCACACCTGATGCCCAGCATGGCTGCCTTGGCATGACAGAACTGCAGTCTTTCTGATACTGAAGTTTCACAAAAATAATGCCTGGATAGAAGACAGCTTACTAACTTCTCCTGTACACAATGGTCTTACTTGCTAAGCACAGAGAAGCTGATAAAGATCTGACTATTTATTACTTGTGTTTTTTGGAGGTGCCCTTTGTCTCTTTTCAGAGTCTTTCTAACCTCCTAAATGTTTACATACATTTGCCAAGTTAGGCTTTGTAGCACAGTTTTTTAATGGACCTTCGTGATATCAGTGTCTATATGTCTTATTTTAGGACTTTAAATTAATGGGCTCGTAACAATTTGGTATAAATAGAAATGTAACATCTAATACCTATTAACCTATCAACTAATGCTTGAACTAATATATATTGATAAAGAATAAAACTAATCCACAGGGGTCTCTAAAATGCATTTAATAATTCATTTCCTCAATATGAGAACAAAGATCTGCTCTGTTAAATGAAAGATCACAATAGAACAGATTATTCTTGTGGCAAAAACTATGAACATGAATAGCAGGCTGAGCTACAACTGCCTAGACGCTGCAAAGGCAATATGGATGGAAACACAGCCAGTATCATATATTAATGTATTTAGGCTGATGGTTACACATTTTTTATTATATTATATCATATTGTATTTTTCTTGAATGTTGGCAGCTTAAATAGTATTCCTAACTAGAAATAAAAAAAGGATGGCAAATTATTAAGTGATTATACAGACTGAGAATTCCACTGCAGTTAATTACTAAGGCCGAATTTGATCCAATGGCTGATTACCTGCTTTAACTTGAAGTGATTTAAAAAAAAAAAAATCCAATCAACATGCCTGGCTAAAGTATACAAAGGACTATCATATATCATCCCTAAAGGTCATTTTTTTAACAGTTTTTCCTGTTTATGTTCACTTCCCACATACAGAAGAAACATTTAAGAGGAAAAAATCTCTTTTATGTAGATAAAAGATAACATATAATCCTAGCTAATATTCTCATCCTTGCTTTTTCATTATTTTCAAGTCCCAGGAATATAACTATAATCCAGATATAACGGCATTTTTTAAGCCAAGAAACATAAGTTAAATGTCAATACCAGCTTAAAACTATTACTTAACACATATGGGAGCTACTTGACTGACAGTCTTAACAAACACAACAGGGGTTAGGCAGGAGGAAGAAAATTGCCCTCTCAACACCATCCAGAAAAACTCACAAACTCTCATTTTTCCAGCTGTTATAGCCTGGGATATCCAATATCCAGAAGCGTAAGTGAAGATTACCTATACTCTCCATGAAATCTTTACAATTAGTAGTTGAAATTACATCACTTTACAGTGATCTTTACAGTGACCTTCCCGACCTTTGATCTTCTTGTTCCTTGGTGTTTTATTGATGTTTTTCCAATTTTTCCTCTACATACAGGCAAATATAGCTTAACTTTTAGGGGCTTGTTAACATAGAATTTTTGTGTAAGGAGGCTTCTAGATTAAAACAGCTGACTGCACTGTGAACATTATCACCTATATCGTTGTGTGAGTGCTGATTCAGCAAGAAACCTAAACAATTTCAGGAGTCAAACTGTCTAAAATCATTATCAGGCAGTGGCAATTGCTGCAGATTGTCCATGGCAAAAATCCTACAACTTTATTGTTCATATTTTGCAAAATGTCTTGATTAAAGGTCTGAAATTGAGAGCCAGAGAACATGTTTCTATCAAAAAAGTGGATTTCCGTCACTGATTTTAGTGGACTTACAAATTTAATTTCAGTTTTTGTAAAGCACTATCTTGTGTATTTGAGGACATTAGTACACCTCATTATTGCCACTGTGGTGCAATTTGTCTTTGTGCAGCATGGCAAAGCAAGGTGCTTGCAACCCTTCCAGCAACGCTGGCTACATGCCAGGCATCCACACAAGGTGAGGGAGCCCCAAGAAAGGGCATTTCAGTTTAGGATGGAGCAGGATTAAAAGCAGGAAATCCATTTGCTAAAAATCTGTCTCTCTGCTGTGAAGTATCACGAGCCCCTACCTCTCTTTTGAAGCTCTGACTTCAATGGGAGTAAAATTGAACAGAGCCTGGGCAAACACAGTGCTGTTTATTTACATGGTATAAGGTAAGTAAACAGCGCCAAAGTAATTCCCTGTTTTATCACAGCATGTGATAAGCCATTATCTGATGTTTTGTATGGAAGATAGTCTCAGCTGAAAAACTTGGTAACACAGTAGGCGCTTAATAGGATGTAGAATGTGATTACGCTTTTTTGGATTACTGTAATATGCGATTACTTTTAGGAGTTGGTAGAAAGAAACTCTATTAAATGATAATTATAGGACTGTATTCACTTTAAAGTTCTGTAGTAGAGCCAAACATCAGAGTTTTCATTAACTGTTCTCCACAGTTAATAAAGCCATTTTTCTTTAAAACTAGCAATTGCCTCTGAAAGCAGTGGCACGTTATATAGACTACTCAGATTTACAACTGAAAAAAGAAACTTTAAATGATCATGTAAATTATTTGACTCGCAAATGGTAACACCCTCTCTCCAAGCTTTTTAATATGAAAGTACATAGAATTTTAACTTTTTTACTTTGCTCTCTACCGCAACTTATTTAAAAAACAAACACAGAAATAGTTAAATTAACATCACTGCCCTGAGGATTGAGGATTGTACAAAAATGAGGTAAAGACAGGATGGAAATGGATGGATTTCATTACACTATTCATTTCCCAAAGATGAAATTATGCAGGGACATTCAATCCTTAAATACTGTCTTGTTGAAATAACCTTTTGCAGTATTGTCAGGTACTGTCACTACATTCAACTCACATCACCATTTCCATTACAAAACGTTTTTATCTAGCTTAAATTTGTCACTAACAAAAAGAATGAATTTGCTGCATATGGAAATGAAGGATTAATGGAATTGGCTGGAGTCAGGAACCATAATACCATTTGCCTGCAGCTGTATCAGAGCATCTCAATTCTGACCTATGCTTTCTCTGTTAGATTATAAAATCTAATCAATTTTCAGTTTGATACGGTGACCATAAAATATCTTTTAAAAAGAAACTTGGCCTCAGGGTCTCGAGCAAAGAATACCTTCTTTTTTAGTTCCTTCTAAAAATACATCCATCAGTTTTTCAAAAATGGTGTTTTACTACTGTAAAGAAAATAAATATATCCCCCCCTTCGACGGGATCCTTTATGAATTGCTTATGTATGTACAAGTGTCCAGCACTAGGCAACAGTATTACTTTGATCCTTCAAGAATAACAGAAATTTTGTTTGGGAACTCTGATGATAATTACCCTCACTTCAGATGTGCTAGAGATATAAAGTATGCCACAACAAAACACTTGAGAGAAAGAAGTTGTTATTGAAATCACGTATCTCAATTATGTTGCCTTCTGTACTTCTGGCAATCTAGAAGAAATCCTTTGGATTCATTATTCAGACCAGTTCAACAAGTTTTACATTTCAGAAAACACTTAAGTAAGTTTCCTTCAAACATTAAAGCTTGCTAATTAAAACCAATTTCTTAGAAGCTGAAGCAGTTTTTTCCCTGTACAGGGAAATAACAAATGAACACTGAATGAGAATATCATATGGACTATCATTAAATAAACAGAATAAATATTTATAATGGCTGAATCTGGGGTTTTTTTCTGTTTACCCCTCCTCTGGTTTCCTCACACTCTGGCAAGTTAGGTTCACTGATGCTATTATGTTAGATGATCAAATAAGTTTTGACAGTCACCTACGCCTGGGAGTTTTTTCCCTACAAATTTCTTACATCTTAACATCAGTCTGAATGCGAGGCTATACTATATTTTGTGCAGAGAAGACTGGCAAAGGGATCAGGATACCCATATCCTGAGATACACCCAATCCAGGTATGTTTCACAACAGAGCACATACGTGTTTCCTACAAAAGGTTAGCGTGGCAGTGATTTCATTCCATTACGAATCTCGTCTCTGTCTCCTGTGATCCATAATTTAAAAAACTAGCAAGCAGAGAAAGGTGAGAAAATACAAGCAACCTAACAATTTTCCCGCCTCAGCTAATTTTAGCTTAGCAAGTAGTTTTTTCTAAATCAAAGAGATCTGCCAATTATGTTTAGTGAATGTTACTGTCAATGTGTTTTGCTCTCTTCCTGGGAGAGAAAATGGCAGTGGATTTTTCATGTAGGGTATTATCATATAATTTAAAATATGTATTCGAGGAAATGAAAGTGAGTTAAACATTACATTATTTCAAGAACATCCCTGTATTTCAGCTATATTTTTTTCTGCTTTCCTCCCCTAAATCTCTGGAAAACAGATGCTCTGTCAAAGTTAATGAAAATGCTGTTGCATGACATTATGTTGGTCATTAGTTATCCTTTGTCATTTCTTTGGACACTAGTGTAAAGGGAATCTTCACACAAACCTCTGTTGTCTCTGAGTGTAAAATTTGGATTATGAATAATTTCAGGTGGTAAACTGAAGATAAATCTTGGTCCATTGGCTGAGTCATCCTTGTCATCAGCACTAATTGTCATAAATTGCTGCAAAAGAAAAGTACTCCGTAAAGAAACAGCTTCTTCTCTGGTTACATCACATATAGACAGCATTCTGAGAAAACCCTTGAATACAAAGGATTTTGAAATAGCAGAAACCCCCCCAAATACCTCAACAAATATATGCAATTATAAAGACAGAGCAGACTCAAAACTAGAACAGGCAATCTTTATTTGCTATTACTTTCAACCAACACAGAATTATAGATGGAAAAGTATCCACCTCTATACACACATTCTTACATACAGATATGTGCTAATGATAACTTAGTAGACTAAAAATTATGCCGAAAACTCAGCAGCTCAGAGGGAGTTAGCACAATGTCCTTTCCAAAATGCTGTACTAACTCCAAAGGTGTGTAGAACGCTGTTTCTATATGATATTTACCCCTCTTCCTGACAGATATTTCAGGGATAACTCTGTAGGCTAAAGCCTCTAAGCACTGTACTGTGATCCTTCCCAGAAGACGCTAAGTATTTCCCTAATTTCCACAACAGGCTTACAACTGGGAAAGCTGTTCCCAAACAGCTTTGTTGCCCACGTGATGGTGAATACCCACAGTCAACACCAGTCATACTCAATGAACAAAGCACTGTATCCATAACTGTTGATAGTCATTCAAAATAAAAACACAGGAAGGTGCCTTTCTGTGTGCTCTAGGCATTGAGGCCAGAACTTCAAAATAAACATTCGTTTACTACCACTCAGCACCAGTACAGGCTTGGGGTGGACCTGCTGGAGAGCAGCTCTGCGGAGAGGGACCT
>Ga0181612_174610_pt1 | contig 14489 bp, 6 predicted proteins | sample HoacroProtozoa21_FD_119630 | JGI IMG/M metagenome (GOLD analysis project Ga0181612, IMG submission 119630) | Hoatzin crop microbial communities from Cojedes, Venezuel. Combined Assembly of Gp0051906, Gp0051904, Gp0051908 | reverse complement strand
GCAGATGTCCCTGCTCACTGCAGGGGGTTGGACTAGATGACCTCTGAAGGTCTCTTCCAACTCACAGCGCTCTGTGATTCTGTGATTATATAAAATCTGAAATGCTGGGCAGGCAAGTAAATACTTCTGTGATGAAGAATAATAATATTTTGCGTTCCTTTGAATATTTTAATATTTCAATTTTAAACATAAACTTTCAATAAACAAGAAACTTGTTATATTTTTTTATGGATATCTATACAAATTGTGTATGTACAAATTATTTATAATATAGACATAATTTCATAGGTAAAACCTCTTATTTTTAAATAGAAGAAAGGACACCCACTTAAGTTAAAAGTACACTTCAGAGATCTAGCTAAAAGTTTTAAAATTCATTATATCAAAATCTCTCTCTCTCTGCACACATATTTCCAGTTTTGTGGCTATTATCAGGTATTCTTGCCTCAGCTGTTGAAGTTTTTTCTGGAAATCTTCAGTCGTGCTGGCCTATGCTTTCAGCAGATCTCACCAGTTAAATAGGATCGTCTCTGTTCTTTATATGGCCAAGGGAAAAATAATGGTGCTGATTCACCCTTTCCTCTGAATCCATATGGAGCTCAGTGGTGTGCTGGAAGTGAAGCTATTCTTTTTAAGGAGGTCAAAACAAGATCCTGATTGCTACAGACTTAAAGAATCCGTGATACATTTTGGACATGGGAGGCTATGTCTCCAGGCCAGATTAAAATTTGGAGATAGCTTTCTGATGCTTTAAATTATCCTTATGGTATCAATTTGCCCTGATGTCCTGTCCTAAATCTGTGAGAGTGCAGCGACGTGTTCATATGCATGTTATGGTCCGCCCTTAGGAAAGCCTTGAATGCTGCTTTTTGGTACTTGTAACGTTAGTTTTTTTTTTTTTTTCAAATTGTCATACACGGAAAGAAAGCCAGACACCATCCTGAAAATGTGAAGGAAATGGTGAAATAGTCACATTTTTAGAAGGCATGTTTTTTCCAGCAGTTTTCACTCTTCCAAATTTAATCACTTTATATGGGTAACCCTCCAGAAAACAGGTATCTCTGAAAAGCTAGAAACTTCTATAGATACTGAAATGTAAAAAAATAGTGTTGGTCCATATTCCGTGTATTTTTTATAGTTTCCAAACAATAAATTGATTCTTGCCACTGCAAGCCACTGCATCTGTCAGTGATGAAGTTTGATGGGAAGCGTCACATATAGCTTCAAAACCAAGATAGTAATGAGAAAAGGTTCAGGGAGAAGATGAGAAAACATGCAAGTGTTCGGAAAAGACTTAGTGAGAATAACATGAAATAGATATTATTTTTTTAATTAAAGGGAAGTGAACTTGTGATTTTTTTTTCTGCCAGTCTTCAAAAGAGGACAGCCCCATCCAGTGAAATCAATAAGATTTGAAGCAAAGAACATAATGGAGAATAAATCTAGATGAAGACCAAAATTATTCAGAGCAATGATTAAAAAAATAAAGATATTTTTGAAAATCTGACATCTTTCATGCTTAAACCAGGGACCAGCATGAAAGGTGAGCATTTGTCTGTAGCTGAGTTCTCGCACCTTCTTCACTTAAATCAATGATTGTTCAGTGATTGATGTCACTTCGAGGGACAGAAAACAGGGCTAAATAAGCCTCTTGTGTAATCTGGTATGACAACATCTACATTCTCTTCTTGGAAACTCTCTGTCATGGTAAACAATGTTTTCCAACATTGCGTTTTAGTCTAATGGTTTCCCTGGGGTAGTAGGAGTAGGACAAACATGTTATTTGAAGACAGAACTTTGCTTTACACGATGAATACATATAAACTGAATAAAAGTCAGTTCTCCATTATTATTTCAGTTGCTGTTCTATATTAGCATTTTTTTCCAAAATAAAGCTGAAATAACCCACATCACTGCATAAAAAGTACTTGTGAGCCAGAAAATTTCCTTCCAGAGTTGTTAGAAATATACCCCAGAAACAGTTCAACAATTCTGTTTATGTTCAGGAGCAGCAGTGGCAGATATTTCACAGAAGAGATTAATTTCTGCGAGGTATTCAGTTCCTTCTTGTCAGCACAGGTGAGGGGTAAGCAATGAGAATATGTGGATAGGCTATTAATTTTAAATGCACAAAGTTAAAACAAAAATATCCCTGTTTTATGTGAAAGATGCTTTAAATTTCTTAGAAAATAGTCGATCTGTAAAAAAATAAGCCCCCTGGAAGACAGCCAAGGTTTTGGTGCTGCTTGGTAGCAGGTAGCACAAATCTACCATGAGAAAAGGAAAGTTTTAAAATCTCCTTTCCCCTCTCCAATTTAGGGCTGTGAAAGGGGGAAGAAATGTCTGCTACATGTAGAAGGGTGGCTGCTGCGATGAAATTTCTCTCCTGTCACAAGCAGTCCTAGACGAATTAAAAAAAGAATTAGTCCTACCGTACAAAAAACCAAGTGCCTATGTGGGTGCAGTCCTGGGCTTCTCTCTTCGCAACAATTTCATGGAGTTAGCACTGCTCAACACCTTGCAAGACTCGACTTCTTACAGGATCAGGCTCCCAGTGCTGAAAACTAATCTTTGCAAGCACTTCTTACAACGTATCTTTGGGTGACAATGCAGTAAAAAATAAAAAAATCACAGCCAGCAGTTATATTTTGCATATGATTCCAAGGAACTGCTAATGAGCTACACAATTTATCTTCAGAAGAAAGAAAAAAAAAAGATGAAAAAGGGCTTATGAAACATTTTTGGCAGCTTCTTCAAACTATTTTAGAAAAACGCAGGGAAAGGTTAAATGCCTTAAAACGGGTATTTTTGACATTTTGCCCTTTTATCTCACTGAAATTCTATGAACAGTTGTTTCGTGTTTCTAACCTCATATGTCAAACGCGCGATGGAAGAAAAGCCCTGCAACGAGCTCGAGATACGGCAAGGCCTTAGCGACAGGAGTCCTGTTTTTTAAAGGGTATGTAGATTCTGAGACCTTCAGAGAGGGGAGGAGGGAAACGGTATTTCTCGTGTTGTTTTCAGCTACAAGCTGGCCGTGGTACTCCGTGTTTTCTTTGAGTGCGATTTCAGCGAGGTCTGTGTTCTGTCTGCTGTGATGTATCTCGGCGCAAACAGCTCACTGTTAGCCATTATGTACCTATTAGCACTGATTACTTTCTGATAGCTCTTCACCAGTTGGTTTCACTCACTTTGACAGATTTGGTGCTTTGTTTAACCTTTAAACTAGTGGGGCAATAACATTGCTGACAGAATTGGAGAAATAATTAAGGAAAACTTAGCCAAGGCATAAGAAAACAAGAGTAACAAGGCAGGTCTTTCTGGTGGGTTTGAGAAGTTGTCAGCTGACGTGCAGGAAAAGGATGGACCATCCACGTGGCGAGAGCAGAGTACATCATAACTATGGCTATTGCCAATTTAATCTTCAGGAATCCAGTTTAAAGAGCTTATTACTGCTTTACTGATCTTGCTTTTTCTCTCTGTAGGTACATACTGTTTAGTCCACGAAATAATTTATTTCTGCATTTGTTACAGAATGTACAACCGCAGTGAGAATACCAATACTTTAGAGAGTGTTTCTGTTTTCTTTTATGAGGGAAAAAGAAAACCTCAGCATTTTGAAATACGATCTGTAAAGCTGTTACAAGAAATGACAATTTAAAATCAAACTTATTATCCACTAATGTTACAAAGCAACTTCAAGATTATCATATATGAAAGAGATCAAATAACAACAAAAAAGTCCTTCTCCACAAAAATCTCCACCTGCCCAATTTACTTTTGTCAGTGTTATGGAGGAAATGCCTTTGGGTGAAATTCACTTAACTCTCACTGAGCCTTTACAGGGAGCTAAGGTCTGAAGTCCAAAGAGGGAATGAATTAAAGTTGGATCAATCCAGTTATTAATACATAGACAGCACAGATGAAGCATCCTCTAAACCGCTGAAGCCAGTAGGCTGCTGTACTATCATAAACCGGCTCCAATCTCACTTTGCGTCGTTGCACCAAGCTGCAGACTGCATCAGCCACAGAGCTGCATCCTGAAGTTCTGCAGGAGTAGGAGCTCTTGAGAGAAAAATGAGCTGGAGGGAAGACGAGATGCTGGTTTACTGGTAACAGCCTAGGCACCTAGCTTCAGTGCTTTGCCGCTTGGAGGACTACCACCCTACCAGTATTGGGGGAGGCTGTCTCTCCATGACAGAACTGCCTTGCTGGGGCAGAATAACCCCTGTGGTCCACTCGCTCTTGAGATGGTCCACTGGCTCTTGAGATGTGGTGTGCCAAACCCTCAAAGCGGCTTCTTCCCTTAGCTGGTCCTTGGCTTTCTCCAAGCCTCCCTTGCCCTCTGCAGCCCTCCACGGACTGGCAGGATTCCCGGCATGGCTCAGAGCTTGGGTGGCATGGACAGTAATCACATTGACCATCTCAGACTTCTTTTGATTTTTACAAATTTGGTGTTTTCCTCTCTTTACTACATTTATGAGCTTTCTTTTTTGTTTGAGGGGGTATTCAGCACCGACACAGAGGAAAAAATTTGGAAGAGGAAAATGTGGCTGTCAACACATAGAAACATAGAGGGTATGCACAGCAACTGCTGTACACATTCAGCTACTTCAGAGACAACCATCTACTTTAAATCTAGTCCATTTTTGCAAATGAGTTTTCACGTTGCCACTCTTCTCTTTTACTGAGAGTGATTCAACCCCTTTTGGAAGAAATATAGTGCTCCCTTTTATGATCAGCATATGTTCAGGTTTATGATCAGCATAATTTTCACGAAAGCTTAGTGAAGAGGCAGAGTTCCGAAAGGCAGGCTGCTATCCTGTAACTATTACAGCTCATGAAATCCATGCCTTTGTAGCTGGCACAGGATAGTCTGCCTCTGGTAGAAGCCTTCCTGGAATCTTTCTTATGATCTTTTTTCTTTTTCTTTAGTGTGTTTAAATAACTTAGTTAAAAATTGAATTGGTCTCAATCTTTTTGTCTTTCTATCAGCCAAAACTGGCATGCAAATCACAGAGCTTAGAAAACATGCTTTATTGCTACTTGCAGATCATTAAAATCTAGATAATATTCCAATACAGTAGCCAAAATAGTCTGTGTGATCATTAATAATTGAAGACTTTGTAAGTCATTAAAATATAATGCATTCATTACTTTCCTCAGGTTGACTAGCGCATTACATGATGTGATGTATTTACGATTCATATCCCTCCTTGCTTTAGTTGTACTTTCTTTGGCCGTGATAATAACTAAAATAGGCTACTTACCCTTTTTGTCAGATGTAAGATACTGACATCAAGGAAGTAGCACAGTTGTCTCTTAATTAAGTGTGGTAACCATTCTAATTTAGTGTCCTTTCATCAGTCATTTATCATCACTTTTACTGCTCGTAATATTATTTCTTATGCTAATTGCCAACTGTAATGCTCCTAAACTACAAAACTGCATAAATATTTCCTAGAAGAAGAGTTCAGCATTACTCTCAGCTCATTTTAAAAATACTCCATTGAGTGCATGGGGAGCAAAAAACTAAAGTACTGTGACTTTGTCTCAAACACAGTGCATTTTGTGGGCTCTGCACCTTAATAGCTTCAGAAATTGCAGAAGTCAAGAGAAGGTAGGTGTGAAAGAGAAGATGCGCCCCCAGCTCCAGTAAAAAGGGAAATCCTGAGCTCTCCTCTCATCCTTTTAAAGAGTGTCTGGAAAATGGAAAGACATTTGGCATCACATTTTTCACCCCTGTGCATTAAGGTCTCTTGACAAATAAAGCACCGTGTAAGGGAAACGAGAATGATGTTTCCCCTACTACAGTATGCGAATCTGAAATCTTCTTTATCTCATTGCAAAGTGTACAACTTGACACCTCAAGAGGGTGCGCTATAATGAGGGTAGGGATAAAGATATCAAGAAATGTGTTAATTAGAGGATTATAGAGTAGTTCTTTTGACAGAAAGAAGGAATATGCAGGAACCATATGTAAGAATAGTTTAAAGAGAGATTTATCACTAAAGATGCAGGTACCATTGCTCATGGTGAAAAACAGAAGTATTAATTTTGATAAACCAGATCAGCAGTACTGCAGGAATAAGTGGAATTGGGTCATTGTACGTGAACTGAAATCCCCTTCTCTAACTGCAAGGGTAGAGCACTTACACACAAATTCATAAACCCCACACTGAAAGGTTTGGTTAGAGATCAGCAGCCACATGAATTTCTCGGTAAATGTCTCTCACCCCATTGCCACTTCTTTCAGTACTCCATATGCTAGATTGCAAACTACAGATTTAGCCCTTTTGCCCAAAGGCATCCGAACCTGTGAAAAGCCTAGCTGAAGCAGTGTCTATTGTTCATTGACAACTTGTCAATTTACTTCCAGGCAAAATAACTCATAAACATGATAAGTAAGGCAGATAAAACAAGAATTCTTTCACACTTTGCAACTTTACTGCAAAAATGCCTTATTTTTCATAAATGTGTGAAATCTCCCCTCAGAATTGTGACTGTGCATTGAACTTTAAAACTGTGTGGAAACCGCGCAAGCATCTCACGATTTCTGTCTGTAATAAGATGAATGTTACATATTAAAGATGCATTAAAAGTGATAAAACACAAGATATTCAAAGGTTCAAAAACATTCTCATGTAGCTAGTTGTTTTTCCTGAGTTAATAAAAGTTCATTTTAGGGAAAAATCTCCAAAAGACAAACGTTTCAATACGGGTCTGTAAACTGGCATTCGCATATTCCTTTAATGTTTATTATAAAGATCTCTCTACTTCTGAAACTGTTTAAAACTCCTCTACTTCTTAGGCAGTGGCAAAGAGCATTAAATGGAAATCAATGACTTGCCAATTTAAAATATATTCATACAAATAGCTTCCTAGTGTTCAGTAATGATGATGATATTTTCCACAAAAGTTGCTTAAATGATTGGTTTTTTATGCACCTCCATACAATGGCAATCCTGCACTCAGCATTTACCTGACTGCACATTTGCGCACACAAATTAGTGATTCACAAGGAAAATTTCAGAACAAGTTGTGGAAAAGCAGCTACAGAAATGATGTTATTGCACATGCCATTAGGCTGAGACCATGTTTATGGTACTAAAAATATTACTTTTTTTTTTTTTCCTGGAGACAACTAGCAGTCTGCTCTTCTCCCTTTGTTCATTTCCTGCCTGTCTCCCAACACGTGCTAAGCTTGTAATCCTGGGGGAACAGAGATGTCTTTCCCACTTGTGGGGGTACATCCCCCAGCACACTGTACTTCTGACCTCCCCGTGGCTTTCCCGCAACACTTGCAGTAAGTGCTGTGAAACAGTGTGATCAAAAATTGAAAAATAAGGTCCTAATTTCATAGGAGATTGCTGCTGGGCCTTCGGTGCATCCAGCCAGGTGCACCAGGGCATGTTCACCTTGTTGGGGTGGCCAAGGGGCCTTGCTCCAGTAGAAAGGTTGCTCTCCTCCAATGGCTGATAGCATGGACCATTTAGGTGATCCAAAGCTTATGGTGGCCCCATTTAATCAGCTGAGCTGTGAAATGGAGCCGTTGAGAAGCAGTTACTTTCCAGATTCCAAATGTTTTTGTAGAGATGCAGAAATCTTTGGACAAGGGGAAGAAAGCTGTGGACAGTTTTCTACCGAATTCCTGTTTTCTGAGTAGCCAGAGCCCATACATGAAAATGTGATGGTTTTTCCTTGTTTTCCAGTTATTCTTTTTCACCTGTGACTGAGAAATGTCTTGAGCATTAAACTTTTATTTCGAGTAAGGAGTTAGAGTTACCAAACATTAAAAATGCAAACAAATATTTGTGAAATATTTTCTCTTAATCCAGTCATAAAAAAAAATCCCAACTTTAAAAACAGTATTTGCATTATGCATATCTTATTAATATTAGATGATTCTTTGCCACTTATAATTAGAAGAAAAAAGGAAAACAGAATTGCGAATACATCATCATCTATTGATTCATTACTGAAATTCACTTTCTGTTTACACATCCTTTCAGGTTTTTATTACACATTCATTTTAACCAATTACAACCATAATTATAATTTACACAGCATAGTTAATCCTTTTGTTTTCAGTTTTATCTTTGGGTAGTAGAAATCATTTGTCGTTTTTCAGAGAAGAACTTCACTTCACTACTCTAGGAATAATGGAAGAGAGATTTTTGAGAGCTATGCTTCTAATAACTCTGATATGTATCGTGTAAAATCATGGAGTGATTTAAAGTTTAATGCTCTCTAATGTACAAACACCCACACATACTGCATTTCCTCATACATGAATTCACAAACACATCTGAATTATACAGTCGTGATACTCATCACTTCCATATAATACTACACAGAAGGTCGTCTTTTTTGTGTGTGTGTTAAGAACTCAATATTACTGCATATCATCTACCAGATTCACAGCACTGTGAAAAATTATAAGTCCTCTAAGGATATGTATCCTTGGTTGTCCATTACAGGCATAGATTTCACCACTGATGAAAGTACCAAAGTCCTCAGAGTATGCTGGACCACCTTACTTAACTACCTCTTCTTCCCACACAATTTCACCAGATTATTTTCTCCCCAATTCTGCTAACAATTACTTTAAGGGACTGGAGGATACTTTAGCAAGATGTTGCATGTACAAAGACAACTAAAAAATATGAAAGCAAGCTGGTTTTAATTAGTTTGGAACAGAGTTAAGGCAACTCTGGTGATGCTTACTTGGCACCAGTCACACCTGCTAATACTGACTTACGTACAGTAAGTAAACGACTGTTATTTCACAGATTTCACCAGAAGCCCTTGAGATACCATTCTGCATGGTGCCGAGTGTGCTTTCATCTAGGATTACTGTGCTGCTCTCACTGACAACAGTGTCACCTGAAGAAACATCTTTATTAAACTATCTATTTACATGTGACCAGGAGTGAAGACCCTTTTATTAATAAAACTTGCTATGCAAAATTTTTCTTACCATACCTCTCTTTTCACCAGTGATTAAAATACTGAACATTGCCGTGGGCAAGTTGTGAATGAAAGAGTACAATATGTCTGTGAAAAATGGGAAGCAGAGATGTATTTTCATTTCACAAGCCAGGAAACACTCAGTAACTAACTGCTAGAAGAATCATTGGTTCCCTGAGAAAAAACCCCACAAGTGAATTGGAAAAACATTTCAGTCCTTTGCAAGCCATTAAAAGGATTTCGATGTTGAGATATTTTTTGAATATTTTAATACAATCCTAAATGACAGCAAGTTCTTTAAATAACTGGAAACTGTGAAATAAATGGGGGAGTTAAAACCAGTCTTTTGTATAAGATAAAGAATAATATGACTTTTAATTAAAAGTGGTTGATTTGACATTTATACTCCACAAGTTCAGAAAACAAATGCATTAGCCGTGAATTAAAAGATGTAATATTGATGGCGTTATTTCTTTTTCCTTTTTAGTTCTGCTTCTCACTGCCATTCCATAATGTTACGCTATTTAAAAACGGTTTTGCCTTTCATCGAAACATATTTCTTAATGTAATGGGACGCACGTTTCATTTCATTTATAATTTTTGATCACTTCAGCTATAGGAAATTAGTCAATGTACCAATATATTCCAATCATAGTGGCAGTTGCTGGATAAAGTCTATTAAAAGGGGAAGAGAAGTATGGAACCAAGATCTTTTTATTTTCTTTCTGCTTTGAGTGCACTGGGAATGCCTTCAATGCATCTGTCTTCAGCATCGGGACAGAGCACCGACGATTCTTTACAGCAAAGAGGTTTTAAGAGTTGGCTGAAATTCAGAAGAGGCAGCTGCCTTGTGAATGGCGAATAGGGATGGCAACTCTGGAAGGCTTAGAGCTGAACCTCATCGCTGCTGCAAGAGCTGGAAGTCATTTGATGTCCAGGTAGGTGTGGGTGCCAATGCCATCAGTGGGTTCCTCCTGGACTATGGATCCTTCTCTGCAGCTTCCCACCACCTTTGGCATAGGAGTAAAGGCAGATGAAAACATTTGAACTGATTACCCTCAATCATGTCTTAGTATGTTGACTTCAGGAATTTTTGTTCTTTAATAAATCAAGTTATTAAACTACCTTATGGTGACTGCCAGTGTTAATTATGTGACACTTGATAGCTTAAGCTGTACAAGTTTGATGCTCTGTAACAGATGCCAACCGAAAGGGACCTGTTTCAGGAGAAATTTGTTATTATAGAGTTCCAGGTAGTTTTAAGAGTTACCTGCCAACTTTCATGTTGTTTAGGATGTGGATAACATTGGCTGGAACCCTAATCTAGCGCAAATAATTTCAACGCACACATTCTTCTTTACTTAACTATCATGCTGCTTCTTTTTCTTCCATTTCCTTTGTGTCCAGGCACATCAGAAACTAGAGTTAACTATTTTCACAACCATTTGACTGATAGATAATGGAGGATCAAAAAGATCAGAGACTGCATTTAAATTTTTCAATAAACTATTCTTAAAAACTCATGCCTACACTTTGAGTTCTGGAAACAGAAGGTCTAAAATCAATAGCTAAAATGAGAATTATTTGCAGGATTTTTACTAGAAAATTTCCTAAAATTCTTACTTGGACTTTGTCTAGACAACATTGAACTATACTGGGCAACTTTACAGAAATATTCTCCACACTTAACCCAGCATTGATAAGGACAAAAGGTCAGATACATCTCTGTAATAGAAGTACTAGAGTAAACAGTGAAGTGGAAGGGAAGATATGGAGCAAAGGAGAACAATTTTGTCCCCTATGCTTGACTCCACAAACATAGATCAGCTTTTAGGTCAGTTTCTAGCCATGTCTAGAAATTGCCCAGTAATTCTTCAGAAGGTAGCTTAACTGGAGAGAAGTTAAAGATCTTGTGCTTACTAAACAAACGTATAGATTAGCCGCCGGTTGAAGTTTAGTTCACTGTGGGAATTCTCAGAAATTCATTTCTATTAACATGGTCAACACTGCCTGCTAACAAGATACCTGATTTTGCAAGACACACAGGTCCTTCCACATACACTCAGAACACAGGTAAGCATTACATATGGGCTGTTAATTTCTTTTTTATAATGCATTGTACGGATGCAAGGCCACCACTCCACTAAGGAGAGAAAATTAAAACTGAATTCTATTTGGGTTTAGTTTGTCTATGGCATACAGCTTAGCCACACTCCCAAGACAGTACTGCCGTAGACAAACCACAGATATTTTCTCCAACTTTCCCCAGTACTTTTCTATGCAAATTATTCCATTTGAACTAGTGCATTATAAAACACTCGCTCTGTAGATTTACACATCAGTGCTTGATATATAAAGTAATGTTAGACCATTTACTTAGCTTCTCAATTAAAATAGACTTGTAGCCATGCATGTACGTATTTATTCTGCAGTTTTGCTCTGCTCCCCCCTACTCTACTAACCTTCCTTTAGGTCAAGTGCATTTACAGAGGCTCTGGTGCTACATCCTCTATTCAAACTAAGGGCGACCTTCACGGGTGCAAAGAAGTGAACCCCCTGAACGCATACCTGGGGCAGAGTTTATCTGCGGAGGTGTGTGCCACTTTGAAATAGGGGTTATTGAGAAATGGGAGCTGGCACTTTGGCACTTACAATCAGAATAAATTCTTAACGCAATGGGCAGGGTCACTGAAGTGATGCTGTGAACACAGTGCAGGTAGGAAGGGACCTACAATCCTCTCTCAGCCAGGCTGTTCGCTGACCGGTGTTGCCCACAGCTGGCTCAGGTCAGACCATTTCTCCTCTTCAGTGAGCCATCAACAAAAAAGAGGACGGCTTTTCAGGCTCACCGAGGTACCAAAACCCCCTATTTTCTTATCTCCAGCAGGTGTAAATCCTGTGGACCCTTTGAAACCAGTGAAACTATGACACTTCACTGCAGCTGAGAATACACCTCTCTGTTTCTGATGCTTTGGAGATCCTGCAGTGAAGGAAGTAGAGACAGCAGTGAAGTGACTCCAACTACCATTCTAGGTATTTGGTGTTTGTTGTGGGCTTCTCTTCTGTGCATCCTTGCAGGAATTAATAAATGTAATAAATCAACAAATTTGTAAATAACAAAACAATTCTGACATAATTTCGTGAGTTCTACAGGTTACAGGCTGATCTCTCCCTATCCACCAAAATGCCTTGTCTCACAGGTGTGGTAGAACTGAATAAAATCTTCAGCAGCTGAAGAACTGAGAATTTAGCTTTAGCTTCTCTCCAGTGAGGGAAAAATGTAAAAATATTGCCTTCTCCAGTGAACGTGAAGTTTATCATTGCTCCAGATAAAGCTTTCAGGAATTAGCATAATACTGCCTCTGCCTAACATCTCCAGGCTGTACTGCAGCTTGGTATTTGAATCAAGGACCATGTTTAACTTGCAGTATGTTCTATGTCCTCATTGTCTACTAAGATAAGCTTTTATGTTAAATTTGAAAATAAAAATTGCATCCTCATGGCTCCTTCTTTTTGTGTACAGCACATGGCAGGTTAAAAGGGCTTAGCTGTGTTGATTAACTATCCAAATGTTTAATCAATACGGCAATAGCTAGATGCATTCTGTCTGTGAAAGACCTTGGAGAAGTCCCACTTGCCTTATTCCCCACCCCCAAGTGGGACATCAATGAACTATTACATAGTCCTTGCATATCAATGCAGAGGGGCTTAGACAAATACAACACTAATGGATAATTGTGGGTCACCTTGTCAAAATATGTTAAATGCCCCCTAAGTATTTTTTTTTCTGATTAAAAAAAAAAAATGACAGTAAACTGACCTTGCAGATATCATACAGCCTTCAAGGAAGCAAATACTACTCAGCCTGCAACTTGCCCATTGATTCATGGGTCAAAAATCCATTCCAAATAAATTATAAAAGACATGTCCTCGTGTGTTGATACAACCCACGGTAACTGCCTGACAAAGCGTTAAACAATTGTACTCTTTGGCGTGGGCAGGACGCGTTTGCTCTGACACTTATTCAGAAAACACACGTCGGGCCCTCCGAGTGATTCATCAGCAACGGCTGCGGATCCCTGGGTGCGCTGGATGCTAACGCGTCGCAAAGTCGGGGAAAGTTCATCTTGTGACCACGGCTCCTGGACTCGCTCCAAGAACATGCCATTTGCAGAGATGGCATTAAGTGCAAGGGGGCCTCGGAGGGATTTGGATTCCTGCCCCTGTATTTATCTACTCACAATGTCATTAACACCCACATTGATCCCCAACTGCTGCCGGTGCCGAGGCTGCGAGCGGGATTGCTTGTTTGCTGGTGTCACAAATCACAAACAGGAGAAAATCGTTCTGATAAAGATAACAGCTCTGTGGCTTCGCATTGTTATAAATGAGCCATAGGAGCCCTCCATACCTGCTAGTAATGCGCTGTAATGGTTTTGCTTAGCTATTATTTAGAAGCATTACCTTTGCTTTGGCTGGTAAAATTAGTACAAGGAGGACTGTAACATGATTTGCACTGGGGATGTCACAATGCATCTGTCATTATCTTTCTGGTCTTGGTATACAGCCTAAGACAATGCTGTAGGTTAAAACCGACAACAAGGACAAAACGTAATTAATTAGCTAAGCATTGCATTCATCATGAGGCTTGTTTTAAAAGGGTAAGAGAACTATACAGAGTAGCTTGATATTTGCTTTACTTTGTTATGTATTACACAAAGGTTACTTCAATCTCCAATATAGTGGCACTAATTATATGTACATACATACCTACATAAATAAACACAGAGGCAGAAATCTGTGCACGCACATAAATGTGCATGTATAAAATATACATGCTGCATATGAATTTTTATATTCTTGCATAAGCATGGATACAGTGTTCACAAACCACCTATAATTCTACAGTCATAATGACATCTAACACACCAAGAAATCTCACAAGACTTACTTGTTTTGTGGTTGCACCACCCCAACTTGGAGCATCTAAAGCAATACCTAGCAAAACAGTTGCTGGAGCTGCTGTAATAACTTTCTGGTCTAGGTTGGTGTGGCACACAGAAGACCAAAGTAAAATGTCTTGAAGAGGACCATACAGCAGAGCAGTAGCAGAGAAACAAAATCCTGTGTAGCACCGTTCCAATCCCGTGTACAGTGGTGCTTATGAACAGAAGCAGATGTCCGCCACCACTCCTCTACAGCAGCTCCAAACACTGGGAAACACTCATCTATGAAAGTTTTATGAGTCATAATTAAGCAGTCAATTGAGGCTTCAAAGAACCTGAGCTACAGGTAACAGTGGGCACTAAAAAGCCTAACTATTCACGCATGGAATATTATTCCCTTAAAACATTTTATTTGTAAGAAAAGGAAGGAGATCATGACAAGATCTTTTGCACCCTTGATGAGAATTCTTGAAAGCATTTAAAATCCTCCCCCCATGCTAACTTTGGCCACAGGTCCCTCTTAACTGACAGATCCCCAGATACAAGCATTGAAGGTTGTCACCAGGACAGCAG
>Ga0181612_152210_pt1 | contig 14489 bp, 5 predicted proteins | sample HoacroProtozoa21_FD_119630 | JGI IMG/M metagenome (GOLD analysis project Ga0181612, IMG submission 119630) | Hoatzin crop microbial communities from Cojedes, Venezuel. Combined Assembly of Gp0051906, Gp0051904, Gp0051908 | reverse complement strand
GGGCGCTCTGAGGGAGAGGAGGGGGCGAAGGCTGGGGCAGGCCCCCTCGCCCGGGGAGTTTGAGCGGTCGCTGCGCTCCGGTACCTTCCTGAGAGTTCAAACACCTGTGCCCTGCCGCAGCCGAGAGAAATTGGGAGGGAGGGCAGCAGTGCGGATCTCCGTTAGGTAGATAACACATCCGACTTTCCTTGCTGAGAGGCCGCCGAGGCGCGGCTGCTCTCTCCGGCGGAGCGGGGGCAGTGGCAGGGCTTGGCCAGCGATGCGAAGCCCCTCCGGAGAAGGGAGCGTGTGCCGCGGAGGGAGGCTGGGGCAGGGCTGGAAGCTGGCGATCAGCCCCAAGAAGCAAAGCCCTTGCTCGGGAGGTCTGGTGTGTAATCGCTTGAAATTTCCAGATAGGAGTGCAGCATCAGTTGTGTTTTAGATACAATGGCATCGGTCCTCTCCCCACGCCTGAGTGTAAGGCAGCCTCCAGAAGCACCGCATGGTACCTCGTTCACTTGTGAAAAAGTAAGACCCAGCGGTCCTGGGAACCAGACGCGTCCCGTGTGCCCTTCACCTGAACCAGGTCAGTTGACACAAGAACTGCTGAGCTTTGTGCGTCCCTGCTCCCTGAACAAGTGGACCTGAAAGATGGTCAGGCAAATCTCATGTGACGGAGTGGAGTCTGACAGATACCCCCCAGCAGCAGCCAGGACACACTCACTAGATCGGCTATTTGCTTCTTACCTTCTCCCAGTGTACTTATATCACATCTCTTTTCCCAGCCTCCTCCCTTTCTTCCTTTGTATCAACATCCTCTTTTCCTGTTTGCTTCCACTTTTTTTCAGTCTTCTTTTATCTTTCTCTCCTTCCTAGTCCTTTAACTTCTCCCCCCCTCCCTTTTTTTAGCTTCCCACAAAAGCATTCAGTAAACAAAGCAAGCAGAAAATTCTAAACAAAACTTTTCAAGTGGATACCAAACAAGCAATACCAACAGAGCATTTCAACTATTTCCATGGCTGCGCTGCTAGTGTATGCCACCTTCTCCTTCCTTTTGTTAAGCTTGCTTATTTAGGCACCCTTTCTGCAAAGTTTAGTATTTTTGCATTATGAGTAATCCTGGTTTAGATGAGAGGAGATGACTGTATGCTAACTAAATTGCTGTGTTTGTTAACTTAAATGATCTAAATTACACTCTGGAGGAACCTCGCTTTCTCTCCATCAATTTTATGTGTGTTTGAACAAGACTAGCCACGTGTTTTAGGTCCCTAGCCTAGCTGCCTAAAACTAAGGCAGAATTTTCACATAAGCAAGGTTAAATTAATACCTTTCAGAAATATGACCGCTAGGTCATATTTCTGAAACTAGTTCATCTGGGATCGGAAGGTTAGTTTGGAAGCTCTGTGGGGCAGGGGCTATTGACTTTGGCAAAGTGTTTAGTACAATTGGGCCCTGAACTCATCTGAGATTTTTACATATTGGAAATGATAGAAATAACAAATAACTGACTTCAAATAGAAACTTTGGGGTTTAATTTACTGGACACAATTGCTGTTAGGAGATTTAATACATCAAATTCAAACACTTCTCATTGGCTTTGCCCTTTTAAAGACATTTTTTACTTTGAGATTAATGTGACAATCAAATTCCACTGTGAGAATTCTTTTTCCTTTTTGACTTTAATGTCTTCCATAAGCTAAACATATTTCTAAATAAGACTGAATTTTTGCAAGGCCAGAGGAAGCCTTGCGCATCAACACCCAGCAAGTTGGAGTGGCATGAAGCAATATAAAATCATAAAGGCTGTACTAAAAACAGTACCCTTGAGAGGTGACTATCCATGGAGAGAAGAACTGCTCTTAAACTAAGAAAATGCTCAAGGTTTGGGAATTAATACCAGGCAGCTGTCCAGTTCAACTAAGCATATACAAATCAACTAGATCAATGAATATTATTATTTCTCTGTAATTCTATTAAAGACAAGGCAAAGTTACTAAAGCCTAACAATCATACAGTGATATCTTGTCAGTTATAAAGTATACAGATGGTTCATTTGAATGGAGTCCAGCAGTGTGTAATTTGAACGGGTGCAAACTCATAAGCCTCCCTATAGCTGAAAGAAGTGTTTTAGAATATTTATTTAGAATTAAAGTTTAAATATTTTTGTTCATCTTAGACTGGTATGCAAAATACTCTATTTTATTAACACTCTCAGCTATAGAAATATTGGTGTATTGTGTATTAGTCCAATATAAAAATTGGCTGTGTTTGCATGGCAAAATGTCAAGCGAAGGTTCTGTTATATTTGTTTGTTTTTGTTTTTATCAACATTACATATGCCCTATTGGAGTGAAATGTGAAAGAGCTCCTTTCTGACACAGGAGGAGAGGAAAGCCCCAGTCATTCCAGATAGCGCCAGTCAACAGCTTTCTGGAATTACTTCTTGCCAGCTGGCATAAATGTGGCTACTGGCTCACAGAGATCCTATAGAGAAAATGATGGGTGACACAATTGACTAGGAGGAGACAATGATAAAAAATAATGACAGCTTTCTAAGTGAAACAGTAGGGAATTAATTAAAAATAATAATAATTTTGTTTCTAGACGACTGGAAAGCTCAATAGCAATGTTTGTGTTTCATCTCTGTCTACCGTAGCCAAACATGAGGCAGGATAACAAGGATTTCCATAGATATTGCGATATAAAGATTCCCAGTGATTTTTTTTTTTTAGTATAAAGAAATTTTTCTATAGACTTGATATATGTATGTCCAACGCAAGTAGATTATCGGAGAAAATGTTACTTTTTAGTGAAGAACTTGGTTCTTCACTAAATTAAATGTGAGGGATAAATGTGGACATAGACTTAGGAGGGCCAGAGGTAACTATGGGCCCAAAATGAAGGGTAAAACAGTAACTGAAAGATGCATTTACAATGCAGTCTAGTCATAACAAAATGAAACACCACTTTTTGCTAAATTCCAGCCTGAACGGAGTCCTAGTGACAATGATATTCTCCTAGTCCTTAATGAAAAAATTACTCAGGGCCCCAGTCTAAAGCTCTTAACTTACCCTAGTGGTATTTGAGTTTATATCATGAGCGTGCAAACCACTAACATGTAAAGGCTTGAAAAGGAAGAAAAAACATTATTAATGTTTTGCCAGTTTAGCGTTTAATGCCTTGGTTTACTTGGGAAAGAGTAACCATGATTATATTAACAAATGTAGGCCACTGACGTAAGAAAAAGAAGAGACTGAAATTAGTATGTCATTCTTATTGCCCACATTTTCTAGATGCACTAGTACTTGACACTTGTATTCAAATTATTTCTGACATTTTGGTAGAGTTTTTTTTGGAATTGTGAATTTAAACTTCCCACCTAGACATCAAGGATTTTAAATAAAATCGATGAATCTAAATGTCCAAGTATCAATAGAAAAATGATCCCTTCTCTTATGTAATTAAATGTATTGTATTAATGTGTGCATAATGCAGAATCAATAAATAATGAATTACCACTGATTGTAATTGAATGTTTTCATAATTTTATTGTCAGCCATGATAAATAATCAGTACATTTATACTGCATTAAATTAATTAGTGTGTCATTTCTATTACATACATCAGCAGTGAAGTAATGCAGTGACATCTGTTTCTAATGTTTTAAAGATGTGGTATTCCTTATTAAGTAGAAGGAAGACTTATTAGAGGTATTTCCTGTGATTGGCAGTTATACTGGTACAGTCAAAGCCATCAAATAAAGGAACTTGCGCTCTTGGCAAATGCTGCATTTCAACCCCTAATGGTAGTGAGTAACAACGACGGGAGTGAATTTTACTTCTTCAGGCTTTCAGAAAATCCCACCTGCCTTTCTGTAGAAAGTAAGAGTGGATCTTCTCTCCCTAACACTGTTAGGGAGATTCTAACATGCAAAATAATTAACGCTCTGCAGAAGAACCGAGTATCCACATCCATTTCTATAGCCGTTTTTCTGCCTCAGTCCTCTGCATATGCAAAGGAAGTCCCCTGCTAGGTGCTCATTAAAAAGTCACAGATTAAGCCTTTTTTGGCTGTGATGTTCTTACGTGGAGGTATCTGGACTATTGGGTCTGTAATCTTCGCTTGGAGATCATACTAGTTTGGCATATCTTAGCACTTTGATACTACTCATACTGATGTACATTACTTGCAAAGGAAACAGGGATTTGAGTAGATGTTGTGAACATGGGAACAGAAAAGTGAAAGAGTAGAATAGGAGGAATAGAATAAATAGAAGGGGACATATAGCAAATAAACATGAATCAAGCTGTGCCAGAAAGAGCATTATTTTTGAAATTACTCTAGGTATTTTAAACTGGGTGATCACCTGGGAGCAGGGTGATGTGAAGTCAGATACACTGAGCAACAACAATTATGGGCTACAGTAGAGGTCTGGGATTCTTAATTAATGCTGTCTTTTCCAAGACACTTATGGACATCCTTAATTTTCTGTACCGTTACATCATCTTTAAAAAAAACAATTGGAAAGTCTAATGTGAGGCCTTATCTTACTGGAGTTCTTCATCCATAAAACAGCTTTTACTCTTAAATTGTTCTTACTATCAACATGCATCATCATATTTAAGCAAAATTAAAACAATTCAGAATTATTTTATTCTTGTCAGTGCAAGTCTCACAAATTACTTTCAACTGATCGCTGTCTACCTTTCCACAAATTTGAGAGTGGTCTCTGGAGCAACCACGTGCATACAGCAATTTGTGCACATGGCTTGCCGTGCACATGGGAGACTCTAGACTCGCTTTGGACTGCCTGTCTGACCAAGACTGGCAGCTGGCTAGCTCACCAGCAATGGTTATACATTTAATACTCTGTATGCTCTAACATCATGTCCCAGCTCTGTAGGCTTCCTCCCTGCGCAATAGTTGAGTGGGATTTTGAGCCTGCTCTTTGGACAGTCCTCAACAGACTGAGACAAGCTCTCCAGTTCACAGAATCCGCACTGAACTCAACAGTTCAAGCTTTACCTGAGGCATGAAGGATTTACTGTAAGAACCTGAGAAACTTAAAGCACAAAAATACTCTCTCAAACAAGGTCCCATCTACTTTTCCTATTCATTAAAATTTCACTTGACTGTTACAACTGAACAGATGTGTCCTTCGATGCTTAGACACTGGCACTTTTTGTCTAAGTGATGTGTAACTACCTTTCACCTTAAAGCAGGAAGTCTGTTGTATAAAAATGTGAGTAATACACTTTTAAGATTGTTCCAATGAAACGTGTGAACCCAAGATGCAGTTGTTGCTAATGATTCGCGACTTTTAATCTGGAGTTTGATTTTCAGGATAGAGGGCAGTGAAATTGCAAAGCCAGGACCTTAGTATAATAAGGCTGTATTACATGAGATACAATCATCATTAAGGTTCAATATTGTTTGCACCTTTTCTTCTTCAGGAAGCAAAATTAATACTGTTAGATGTATAATGAAGTTAAACACACTTTATAGCAAACTACTATGAACACAGTACTGTGTGCTCAAATGCATTCAGTAAGTCATTATACTTGAATGCTTGTTAATGTCCCCAGAGGAACAAGATTAACCTCACGTCTCACTCTCTCTGTTTGCAGGTCAGCTAAGGAAAGCAAAAGTTTTCCTGTACTGTCTGTCTGAGTGTCTCAGCCCTATTCTGAAGGCACCACCATCTAGTGGGATAAGAAGGTATTTAATTTTTCTTTACATTTTTGGGTATTTTTGAACATGGACATTACTTTCTACTTCAAGCAACAATAAAAAAATAATCTTTTTTTTGTTTATTTAAACATATAAGGTTCATGTGAACCTTTCATTAATTCTCATATCTTCCATTTAACTGCAGAGCATTTTCCAATAAAAATCTTGAGTCATTTCCATGAAAATAGGTTTTTGTAAACAGAATTTTATCAATGAGAAAACAATTTATAGCTATCCAGACTCAGTCAGAAGTGCAATTGATTTATTGAATAAATATTTTTAGTATTTTATTGAATCTACTTTGTGGAAATCCAGTTGGCAGAATTATTCATATTGTGAAAGTAATTATCTTGACCTCATCTTTAAAACCAGTATATATTTTAGACAGTAAAGTTACGTAGTTGCAGTTTGCCATGCAGCCATTAAATATCCAGCATTTGGTTGTAAGTATACTCTGACCATTAAGTCCCATCAAAAACAAATTTCAAAACTGAATGCAAAGCATTCATTTTACCTTGGCTCCAAGATTGACCATTTACTGTACTTTGCCTGATATACAGACTGCTACCTGTTCATAGTTGGGTTTTTTTTTTCAATGCACTTAACAGTTGGAAAGGATAATGGCAGGGATTTTATACGGGGGCAGGCGAGACATAAGGGTGAGCAGTGTGTATTCATTTGTTTGTGTTTTCCCAGAGAATGCATGTATCCACAGCTGTTATCCTAAGATGCCTCCTTGTGTTCAGGTCTCATTGATCTTGTTACAGCATTTCACACATAAGGGGATAATTGATTTACATCATTCAGGAGTACGTAGCTTTTATAAGTGTGAGCGTAAATATCAAGAAATTACCATATTTTAAAATTTCATAGATACTTTGATATTTTTATATGTAAATAGTAATGAAATAATAAAGATTTAAAGACTTCATGGCACAGATAACATTTTAGTATTCAGAATGTGGGCCTGCTTCTGTTTCCAAGGAAGTGAATGGTATTTTTGCCTCAGATACTACTAGGCATTTCGATGTTTTACTGTCTTCACATTATGGAAATCTTATTGACGGAAATTGGCATCAATGGGTATTCTGCACTGTACATCAATTTTATGATTCTTTTAAAACACTACATTTCTTCTGAAAGCCATACAGTAATATCAATCTGTGTTGCCATTTCTTATTGAAATCAATCTGGAGTTTTGGATAAAAATAACTGGAACTGGTCCAGACTGGTTGTGGTAGTACATGCCATTTTGACCCTTTGATCCTCAAACCACAAGCCTGAGAAGGTCAGAGACATTTCATTTAGAATGCATACTAACAAATTTGTAAGTACTGTCATTTTGAATACTGTTTGCAGTTGATAAAGACCAGGGTATTCTACCCCCCACTCCCTTAGAAGAACAAAAATCCTAAATAACTCTTTAGAAGACAGTCTAGAATGAATACAGAAATTAAGGCCAGTAATCGGTACAACTACCAGCTCCTGATTTCACATAGATTTTGCAAAAGCCTTTCCCTCAGAATTCTCATCTATTTTTAAATTCGCAAAGGAGCGAGCCTAGTCCTGAAGCCTTACTGCCACTGTCTGCTAGCTCTTGATCATACTTGTTTACAACTCTGAAGCAGGTTGCAAGAAAACATAATGAACTTAATGATTTTTTGAATAAAAGTAACTATTTCATGAAACCAGCTACAGTATATTCTCTAGTTCTTTACAGGAAGTGGAGGGCATTCTACGATTTCACCATTGTTAACGAAGTGGGATCCGGAGAGTCTGAATCCATCGTAGAAATTAGTCTCTCAATCTCAGTCAAAGGAATGCACAGTGGGATCAGAATCAAATATTTAAGAGTAGGTTTTGTTTTCAACCTGACCAATCTTCTGTGTCTCAGAATCATTCTCAGTATATTCTGTGGGTTTTTGGATAAAGTGAAAAACAGTCACATGAAAAATAACAGTGTCTTTCTTCATGTTCAGGAGACATTATTGACTTTCTCTAGTGTTTTTTCCTCTTACTTTCATGTCAAGGTTATTGTGACATACATTGATAACCTACAAAGAAATATGTGATCTTATATAAAACTGGCTTTATATACTATAACTTCATTGACTTTCTGATGGAATTACTAGTGACTTGTGGAGGCATAAGGAAGATCAGGCCACAAGTTAAAAGTACAGGTTGAAACACCTGTGGTCATTACTATTTAATGCATAACTCTCCTGTAGTTTGAGTTTTTAAGAATTATCCTTACCCATATTTATAATGCCGAAAACTTTCAGTACCCCTACAAGACGACTACTCATATATTTCGTTAGTATTATGATACCATGAATGTTAGGGTATTTTGGACTGAGGAAGACTGTAAAACAAATAAATTTCTTCGAAATTTTTCTAGGGGAACGTGTTACCATTCGATTAAATTATACCTATCATTATTTTAAATATACTATGACAAGATCTTCCAGGGTTTTTTCACAGTCTACATATATGGAATAGAGCATAGTGTAGTATAACTGAATTTTTTTTTCCCTCAAATGTAAATGCAGGATACAGTTTTAACTACAAAAAAAATATTTTTGGACTGTGAGGTTTTTTTATATGTTAGATATTGTCTAAGCTCCAAGCAAGGATATAAGCAAAAGAATGAAAAAAAAAACCTGTTGAGAATCAAAAAAAATATTTTTGCTCAGAAGTGGTAGAGCAAGAATGAGCTTCAGACACCAATATTCTTTACTATTTTAATAAGTGCATGAAGTTAGCCAGGAATTCTGGGTTTGCTAGAAGTTTTCCACTAAGAGAAACTTATTTGCATCCAGGATCTTGTAGGTGCAATCCTTCTACAAACAAAGCATATGTTAAAAATTCAAATTGCTGGACGTAGAGAGGAAACAGAAGGCTCTCAAAACTCCAAAGTCTGTCTTTTGGCCAGAGGTGTTATGTATCTGTGCTGCAACTCAATTGTCAGTCTTGTTGTAAGGAAATCCTTACAACAGGTTATATCTTAGTCCGAATCTTGGACAGTGGCATCTATTCTGTGATTATTTACAGCTCAAAACATATTTTTTTAAAAGTTGCTAGTGTCCTCCTGTGTAGTGGCATCAACATACTTCTATTCATCCCAAGGAAATAAGAAAGAAGACACCATAATTTAATTTAACAAAGACAAATAAGGCTTCCGTTAGAATATATCTTCCCTATTCCTGCTTAGGGAATTCCTTGTCATCCAGGAAACCATCTGAAAACAGAGTATCAGGAAACTCTGCCATCTGCAAGACTGCAGGGAGCAATTGTTTTCACAAGTCACAGTAACCCTGGTCAGAAACAAGTTTTTAACACTTGACTTACTAGTCCTTGTGGAAGAGACTGCCAGTATTAGCCATTACTTAATAGAATATTGAAAAGCATTGTTTTGGAAGCTTGGTTTTGATGACCTAAACCTTTCTTCTTCTTCTGCTTCCACATCACAGCACTCTCTTGACATTAATGTACTCTTTAGCGTTGTTTAATATTGCATCCAATTTCATTGTTTACTTTCAGCCTTTTAAGACAACCCAAGAAAGATGTGCACAGTACATGAACAATTATATATCAGAGACTTAAATTCCTGATAATAAAGATGTATCGGCCACTCTACACTTCGTGCCTCAAACCGGACAGCATAAAGTAAAATGCTGGCTTTCCAGCTTGCACATTTACACAGGGCTAACAACTACAGTGGTGTAAGGCAATGGAGAATCACATTGTTGATCTTCTGCTTTGTGCTAGGGAGAGAAGTGATTTTTAGTTCAGAAGCGTTTTTTTTTCTCTTTATGTTAACAAATTTCCATGAAAAGTTCAGACAGTAAAGAAACCAAACAAAATGAATTAACACTAATGACAAAGCTATGGAAAAACCAAGTCCTGTTTTTCAAAGATGCCAGGTATCACACCACCTATGATGATCCCTCTGTTGCAAAATGCATTCTTTTCATAGTAATTTCAAAGTTATCAGGGAAATACAAATTACAAAACCTTTATTTATTTTGCTATGCATAGTATAAGGCATTTATAGTCTTGATTGGTCATCTGCGTTTTGATGCTATATACTCAATAAAAAAGAAACTGCTTTCATCAACAGATTTTGTGGATCTGAACTCTTCATAATTGTCAATCCTGATAAACTCACACAGTATAGATTTACTAGAAGAATGCATGCTTTTTACTATAGCAACAACAATAACATGGAATACATAATTAAAATCAATTAATATTTATTAAAATCTAAAAAATTATTAGTAGCTTTGAAAATCTTTCAGAGTGTCATGTCTATGGGCAGTTCCAATTTATTAAAGGACTTTTTGAATGATATCTTCATCTGAATGCACTACCACGTAAATTAGTTCATCTACTGCTTCACTGTTTAACATCCCTTATCTGGTCAAATGGTCCAGACTCAGGTAGAACCATTCTATTTCGAATCTCATTCTTAAGAACATTTTGAAGTGCCCTCACACAGTATCTATATCAGTTTTTCTGTACAATTTTATTATATTTTATTGAAAAAATAAAATGTACATATGTAATACTTCTAGATTTGACTTCTTTTGAAACATTTTTCTACCTCTTAAAAAGATTACAATAGATTCCATGAAAAGTTCACACTGAAAAAAGCAAATGAAAAACCCCAAGCACTAAAGCACAAAACAGAAAAGAATTGCACTGACATGTGAAATGTGTTAAAATTCTTCTTTGAATCACTCATTTAGACATACAAAGATAATGATGATGATTATGATGACAATAATTATAATCAACTAAAATTTAAATTCATCCATTTTCTTCTATGCAAATACCAATTATATTTCTTTTCTTTCAAATGAATGTGACCATTTTAAGTAGTTATTCTTGTAAATCTTCCTAATAATCTGCCTCAACATTTACAACGGCATAGCATTCTTCTGAAGTCAGGGAAAAAATGCTGTCTCTTCTGGCTTAACTGAAGGGTCAACATAAGGGTCTACATAAACTATATAGAATTAATATTCATCTAGCACCCTCAGAATGTGAGGAGCTATGGCCTATTCTGTGCTTTTATTTACTTAATCAAACCGAGGAGGCAGTGCCACTCATAAGGTGCTAACTGGGTACAAAAAAGGGGAGTGAACATCATGTTCCCATTACTTCTGCTTTAGAGTTTCTGAGTTTTTTAAGGCACACAGCAGAAGTAAAGGACAATGGCTCAAAGTCTTCCTCCCTCCTCTTGGAGAGTCTGTGATGCAAAATTGCTCTGAGAGAGATAGTTACAGTTCTAGGAATAGTCAGATGTTGGGGAACAATGAGCAATTCTGCTATTGGAGAAACTACCTTATCAAAGAGCTGTAGTGTATGTATTGCATGAATCCATGGCGTGAAGTTCTGCTAAGATGGACAACCACTAAGCTTACATCTTACCCTAAAAAAGATGTGAAGACTAAATCAAAAAACCAAGTCTTCTGTTTAGTACTATGTATTACGATTTGTTACATTCAAACCTAAAATTCTCATTCAGACTACAATCAGATTTGACCTCCTATCGTCTTCATTTTATTCATTATCACTGAATGCAAAAACTGGAGAACACCCTATGATCAAGGCAACGGTGTTGAAATTCAGGTTTCAGATATGCTAGAATGCTCCATTGCCTCGTCCCCTGAAAACAGATTAACATGCAAACATCTTATAAAAAATTTTAAATACTTTAATATACCTGACCCACATCATGTTTACAGTAGGAACATTAATTTCCTAGACATATACAGTTTAATTAAAATTTAATAAGTACAACGTGGATGTCTTATTTTCTGCACAAGAAAAGCTAGCATTTAAATGGCGTGTACTATTGTTTGGATTAATGAAAAATAGATGTTAAATCATAAGTGTCCTTTCTGAATTCTCAAAAGCATCACTACATATAGTCTGGCACCAGTTCACAACTTTTGAAAGAAAAACAAGACCTATTCTCATTTCTGTGAGGAAAGCTGAGCATAGTCTCGTTTCAAATTTCACAAAAATTTCAGTGGACCACTATTGCAACTCTTTAGGCTTTAAAATCCTAAACAGAATATTTTAAATACAAAACCTTATTTAACTGTAATGTTGTGAGAGAAATCCTTAATAAGGAGGCCTTTCCTGTATATGCCTTTCTTAAATGTACTTACTAAAATAGGAGATGATCACACATATTCCTGTTTCTTACAAAAAAGACTGAGGGCTGTAGAAGCTGATGGGTTTCTTTTTAGTCACAGCTCTTCTAATGCTAAAATTTCTCCCCAGACCACCTCCTACAAGTAACAGTTATTTTCATATATGCCCTTTCAGAGGGAAACAGAGTAAGAGGGTCTTGCAGCTCCGCCACTGGCTGTATGTACCCTCGGACAACATTAGTAAGTTTTCACCACTGCAGCTGTAAAGCCTGAACTTAATGCAGAGCTCTAAGTGGAGCACTGACAGACCCAGCATATCGGAACTGAGGCAAATCAGCCTCAGACACAGACTTAGTCAAGAATAATGTTTGCTTCATCATGTTTATTCATCTACTTACATAATTTCAAATGTAGTTGTTGTAGTTTATTTCATTTTTGTAACTTACTGTTATTACTGATAGCTTGCTTTACCTAGAAATCGGTCCCTCGCTGTTACTCACACCTAACTTTTAGATGTCTCTTGGATACAGTTTCATGTTTGAGTCCTTGGTGATAAGCGTGTCTTCACAAGAATCCGAGCTTGCAAGAACTCATTTCATCTGAGGCCTTTATAGTCTTTTGTTTATGGTTTCTCTGGTGAAGTCTAGGTAAAAATACTGCATATGAGACACATCAATTCACTCAGCTTTATGGACTACTTTAAACTCTTTTAATTATATGATAATATTTATGGTGAGTTTCCTAAGGGAGCTTTATCAGGTTCAGAACTTAAAGCCTTGGCTTATCTTCTCTTTTCTTTTCAGCCATGTGTCATTTATGATTTTCAAGACTGGAGAATATGGAGAATACTACTTCTTAAAAAAAATACTCCAAGAATCTTGCACTTGTCATTCTCAAATAAGGTCCACTCTGTGTTCGGATGGGGTTTTTTTGCTTCATATGCTATATTATCCATCTCCCAGCTCTTTTTTTCAGTATTTGTATGGGCACATTTTTAAATACGTATAGACAGTGAAATGAGATAACTACTCTTATCTCATGTTTAAAGCGATACACATTTCCCCTTTAACTGTAATTATTGTTTCTTAATCAGAAAAGACCATGATGTAGAGGCCGAACTTTGCATGGTAGAACTTATGTTGACTGTAATGAAGTAAGAGTGTGCCCTCATGGCTAAAGGATCCGTATTCATAGGTTGGCAACAAGTCAAAAGAGATGAATAAAAGAAATGCAATATATAAAAGAACAGGAATATTCCCAGAGAAAAGAGATTAGTTTCTTACATAAGCTACAGTCTCCAAATTTGTTGGCAAAGGTACATTTTTCCTAACCCCTGAGAACACAAGTTTGAAAATCTCTCAATATACAGTAAAAACTGCTTCAAGTAATATTGCAAATGAAATGAGGCAGTAACTGAATACTATTAGACACACTTGTCCATATTTACTAATCTTGATTCATTGCACAACTTTATATAGCGGTGCTATATGTCCAATTGGGTTTTTTTTGCCTGTTGTTTACTGGCAATTTCTGAAAAATCATAATTGACCAAGACATTTAGAAGCCAGAATATACAAATAATGGAATTGCTAGGACACAAAGCATTAAACTCTGCTTTGTAACATCCTGTTTTATAATCATATAATTTCAGTAATTGTTCCCAATTTATATTGATGTTACCGAGATCAAATTTTGTTCTAACAATGTCATCTTCATAAGAAGAAACAGAAGACACTGGTTATGAAAAAAATATTTCAAAAATGCCAAGTTGTCACTTAGAATATGTAATTAAGCTATACAAACATACTTTGATACATATCCAAAATGTATATATTCTAGGAGAGTTTATAATTTAAATCCTTACTAGAATAGTTAAGGCTCAGATGTATACGTCCGAGTATATCTAAGTTCTGTTGCTTCTGCCCTCTTACAATTTATCCTGCATTAGTCCGCAGTGTTTCTAGATCACATTTTTAGCTTTGGTGTCAGCCTCTTCGTGGATGCTAGGCAGGAACTGACTGCTGCCCATTCCTGTATATCTGCAGTCTGGATATTCCCCACTTCAAAATTATCTTGACATAAGCATAGGAAAGTATTGTCTCAGGTAACTGACTTTGCCATTCTTATTGACCAATCTTGAATTTGGGAGTTCTAATACTTTGAAGATCCATTTAAATTTTCATTTACAGACTGATGACACAATGACGCTAAGTTGCATATGCTTTTGTTCATTTGAATAGGACAAACTGGTAACCCATATATACTGTAAAGTCTGAAATAAAAGTGTTAAAAAGTGCTGTGCATATTTCTGCCAGAAATACCACTGTGTCTTCTCAAGGACCTCTTAGATACAGTGAAGAACACATTTCAATCCACTGAGGAAGTGAAGGAAACTTCTGAAAAGGGACACATTCCATGTACAAAGAAGTTTTGGTCCTTTGCTGAAGTATAGAATCATAGAATCATAGATTGGAAAAAGCCTCTAAGATCATCAAGTCCAATCGTCAACCCAACACCACCATGCCTGATAAATCATGACCCAAAGTGTCACATCTACACATTTTTTGAACCCCTCCAGGGATGGGGATTCCACCACCTCCCTCGGCAGCCTGTTCC
>Ga0181612_136304_pt1 | contig 14489 bp, 3 predicted proteins | sample HoacroProtozoa21_FD_119630 | JGI IMG/M metagenome (GOLD analysis project Ga0181612, IMG submission 119630) | Hoatzin crop microbial communities from Cojedes, Venezuel. Combined Assembly of Gp0051906, Gp0051904, Gp0051908 | reverse complement strand
GGCGTTTCTGCCTCCCCCCAGGCATTTTGCCAACCCATAAACTGGGGCCCTCCAATCCCCTTTCCTGTTGCTTTGGCCCCAGATCCCAGCATAGATGCTTTTTTTTTTTTTTTTTTTTTTTTTTTTTTTTTTTTTTTTTTTTTATCTTGGGCATTGCAAAACCAGTTGAAGTGCAGCTTTGTCCTACCTGCTACGCTGCAATTTCCAGCTGTTATTTCTAAAAGAAAGCTACATTAGCTTTTCATGTGCAACACAAGACAGCTCCTGCAGGCTGCAAAATAGCCTCCTAAACCTCTCTCCACAGCTACCGTCGTGTTAACGATGTGCAAGCATTTCTCCTAAAGTCTTGCTGAGACAACCCAACGGGACAGGATCGAGCACTTGCAAGTCTCCACAAACCTAACTACCAACACCTCGCCTGGCCGTCTGCCAGTCCTGCCGACAAGTAACAGGTGTTTATTCAAAATCAACCAAGGAAAAAAACTGCAGCCCTGGAACCAAACTCCCAGGCTTTGCTCACGAAATTGTGAAAGTTTGCAGGTGTTCAGGTTTAGACCCAGAGATACCCAACGCAAGCTGCTGCACAGGCAGAGGACCAAGGATCGAGCCCAAACTGCAGGTCTTCAGTATACGAGCCTAGGGTGCTTCAGTGTGCAGTGCAAGCATCACTACAGAAATAAATTCAACTATTCCACTCCTAGTATCTATAAAACCTGTTTTTGGAGCAGCTTTTAGCAGCAGAGTGAAAGTAAATGGAATTAATTATACCAATTATTTGGCATACAATGAGTTCAACTTTTTTATGGTTCTTATGCTCGGTAGTTTTTCTCATTTAGCATATTCCATGACATTCAATGTGGATTCTAAGTTCCTTACCATGTAAACAGTACTATAAATGTACATTATGGTTTAAAATTCAAACCATTATCTGATGATTTAAAGATCTGAAAACCCAGGCTTCCTGCCTTGCAGCTGCTTGCAGGGGCAGAGACCCTCTTATCTTTTCCCCTTTCAGTGGGAACGTGGGTACAGTGGACTGCTGTGAAATAAGTCTCAAGCACTACAGTGTACATCACTGCTTTAAGGGTATGAAAAAGTGTTAACCAACTAAAAGGATTAAATAAAATAGTCAAATTTTATTTTGCACCTAATCCTGGAAAACATGAAGATTTTGCCTGTAAAAAAGTTACTTGCAGACATCATTTTTAGGAAGGGAATTTAAAAGAAGAGAGGATGAGGGCAATATACTGCTCAATAAGTAAATTACTTATGTATACTTCAGTAACTTGCTATTACATAAAATGTGTAATTAAAGAGTTAAATTGCTTCTGAGCTTATATATATATAGATACATATATAGCCTAAATAGCCACTGTATCCACTGCGTTGAAAGAGCCCGGGATCACACAGAATAGAAATGTGTTAATCTTAATTTACATCTGCACACTACTTCTACCTAGAGGTGCTGTACTGCTGCTACAGCGAACCACCCGCAGGCTGCCCACCTCAGTCCTCCGACTTGCACAGGGCTGTTTTGCCAGCCTTTAGCGTGGCAATTACAAAGCAGTTTTAGGAAAACTCACAGACAGGTTGGCATGTCATTAATTTTTGCTGGAAGACAAACTATGTAATTTAATCACCCTGTTGTCTAAACCTGAAGAATTATTCCCTTCCCTAAGCACCTCCGCGGAGGAGATGGCAGCCAGAGAAAGCAAGGGTGATGCTGGGGGACTGCCTGGGCTCCCGGTAGCTGATCTGCAAGGAGATCTGCAAGCGAGCCGGCAGAAACCAATCCATTCTGTCTCTGTTCCATCACCATTTTGTTGAAAAAAAATCACTGTTGCTAAATGTTTCCATTCTGACAATTTAGTCATCTTCTGCTATTCCAAAACACCTGAAGTCAGCAGTTGGAAGCCAGCAGTTGGAACTGTGTACGATTTGGAAGTTATCTTTTGGGAGTACACTGCTGTGGTTTTAGTATGGTGATTAAAGTAAGGAATGTGCCCGGCACAAGGTGTCTGGCATTACACACAGCTGTTACTAGCCATCAGGCTTGTGATTGTGGAGACTTGTGGGTTTTTTGAGAGTTAGCCCTTCGTTAGGTGCAACACTCTGAATTACACAGGGCAGCGTTCTCAGGCTGAGGCACTGTGCACGCACATTGCAATACGGTACTAACACACTGTATCAGTCAATGTTTTGTTACTTTTTGGAGTACTAATCAACAAGCTGATTGAAGTCCAGGACTCAATTTGGTTCATACATTCTATTTTAAAGGAGAAGGCAATTTTGACGCTGTCATTGTTAATCTTTAGCTTTCCTAGTACTTCTTGATGGAGCGAAAGACATTTGTACCATTATTGATAAGATACTGGTAAGCAACCTATCTGTACAAAAAAGAAGGTACCTTTTCACAGGACATGTGGACAATCAGGGAAAGATACTTTGCATGAAAAATCATGCTGCAAGCATGGTATGATTTGGTATAGAAAGTCCACACACAAAGGAAAATTTGTACAGCTGCAAAGTAGGACACTCCTATGTATTTTTGTGTACAAGAGAAATTAGTGTCATAATATTTCATTCTACTTGGTTTTTAGAAGGTTCTAAAAACCAACAAAGGCAAGAGATGACCATAATCCTAAAAGAACTTAAAGTTTTAGAAAATTTCGCAAAACTGTTTTCATGAGATTATAGCCCAGATGTCGACAATATATTTATCTGACTAAAGTTACGAGATTTTGAAAGGCACAGGTTTAGCAATACCTAGGATTGGTGTTGTTACAGACACATTTGTGGGAGCATGAGGTGCTGAGGCAGGGGAGATAGGGCCTTCTTAAAATTTGATTAAGAGCAAAAAAGTGTGGAACCCAACAGCAGATATAATGGAGACAGTGGTACGAAAGCTGCAATAGCCATTATTGTTCGGGCTTAGAAGGAACAATGTGAAACTCTCTTTTCTTCCCACACTCCCTGCAAAGACTTGCAGAGAACCTTTGGCATAGCACTGCACATTAAGCCTGTTAACAAGTATGCATCTTAGCTTTTCTTTCTAATTAAATGGAAAAAAATTTCCTCAGGAAGCAAAGAGCACAGAAATGCAAATGGAAGGAACTGACAAATAAAGCTAATACCCTGTTTCCACAAACATCAAAGAGTTTCCTAAGTGACATTTTGTACACTATTGAGATCCTGTGCCAGTTATATCAGAGTTTTATTACTGTTTCTTGCTGTTTTGGGTAGAAACCTGACACTACTTATAATGAAGGGCAGAAAGTCAAGAGACCTTACTTGTAACCAGCATGGCTCAGCCGTTCAATGGACCTCTGATTAAGCAAGCAAAAGTTTTCATCTAGTAGAATCACCTTGTACTTGAGGTTTTCTACAGAGCGCTTTATTCCCTATTTATAGTATTGTTCATTCTTACAGGTTCTTAATTGTTATTTTAACTGGAACCACAGTTTTAGCCATTTCAGACTTCAGCTCTACATTTGGCAACTTCTGGTTTGTATCCGAAAGAAAACCTTTTAAAAGCTGACCACATCATGTCACTGCTACCTGGTCTTTAGAAAGTACTTTTTTTGTGATTAAGCATTAAATAACAGATTTTTAAAACTCCGAATTCAACATCAAAGTACTATTTAAAATACATTCTGCGCTTTGTGAGATTCTTCATCGTTTCATTAACAGCAACTGTCATATTCGATCTCCACCCTGTACACAAGCAAAACAGACTAAAGCATTTCAGCCTTCGATGAATTCTGCTATATACGCAGCACACCAGAACCCCTGCATACTAATAGTCAGGTCTGATTGACAGTTCTTTAAATTAATGGCATTTGGACAACAGCAGTGAAGATGATCAAGTTTAAAAACAACATAAAAATTAACGGGCAGAAAGTTCAGCCTGCTGTAAAAAACCCCTAAGTGCCCCATAATGGCCAATCTAAGCTCCTTTGCTTCTGCTGGTGTTTGAGTTAACTAGCATGTTAATTTATAGACCATTTTGCAGCATGGTATTTTGGCCAAGATCTCTCTCTTTATGGCTCTCCTTCCATAACATCTTTTATTTACCATTTAATAAAATGCCTATAATGTTTGAAAATCAGAGGCCACTGGGAACTTTGCTGCTGCCACCAAAAATGCCCTTCGGAGCATCACCTCCTGAAGAAAGAGTAGAGCCAGACCTTTCTCACTGCAGCGTGCCACCACCACTACCTGAGGTAAGACAACCACCCAGTTACTACTAACAGCGTAGGGTCTGCAACACGCGGATGCGTCAGTTCAACATTTCCTCAGCTCTACTGAGAGCGCCGAGTTTGCAAGACTTGGCTTCGACCTACTGTTTGAAGAAATGCTTCTGTGGTGTAAGCGGCATTTCACGCCTGTCCTTCCCCGGCACGTGCTGCCCCATCCCGCTGACAGCATCGATCGCAGTCGCAGGAGATAGCTCATCGCTCCAGGCTGAGCTACTGCGCCAGTCGCTTGCTGACGCTGTTGGGGTCTGATCATAAATACAATAAGCAGCAAACTGGAAGAAACAGCACACACGGGTAGTTCAGCAAGAAGTCAGGTTTTTCTTCAAGCCCTTTGGACAGACGGCGAGAAACAGCTTGTACTTTTTTTTCTTTTTCTGCTTAGGTTTTATCTAGTTCATTGCTATTCCTAACTAATTCAGCCTTCAGAATTTTATAAGCAATTTAAGCTCAGCAAGGTCACTATTTGCTAAAGGGATTTTAATTTTTAAAACTTTACAGATGGTTACTCAGCTCAGGACCTGTGAGTTCATAAACAATTTTTTAAACACATGGTTTACAGTTGTATTCTAATTGTAGCAAGATAAAAGAGGAACAGGCCTGACATTTTTTTTTTTCCCCTAGCTTCAGGCAGAATATTTTTGAGCTATACATTTCAGCCTTTCTATAAGCATCTGAAAGATAAGAGAGCTAACAAATAAGATTTTCTTCCTACCATCTAAGTAGCAAGTCTCTCCACCTGCTGCCAGATGTGTCATATTAAAGTTTACAGATATTTTGAAAATATAACATCTCTCCCTCTTTTCCTCGACACCAACAGGCACCTGGATTCATTTTTTAATTGCAAGCGCTTTCAGTTCAAGTGTCAGCGCGTCGGTGTGAGCGGCGATCGAGAGCGTTAGCAGTGCAGCCCTCCTAGAGCAGTTCACAACCACACTTCTTCCACTGACACTCCACATCTCGTCCATTGTATTTGAAAGTAACGCTGACCAGGAGACAAATGATCAGAGAACAAATCCATTAAAACATGCTAATTGTATCTACATCCATTCCATTTTTTAATGTTTTTATTATTTTTGCTGAACTGGTAATATCTTAATTAACTGGGAACATTTACAAAATTCTCCCTGGGTTCAATTTGCCCTAACAGGAATGCCATTACTCAGTTATTGCTCACCAGGGATGACATCCAACCAGCTGAGGCATTATTCCCTGCTAAAGAGATCTGACCACAGTGATTTATGGCCTTTAATGATAAATAATCTTTTACTACTTCTACTTTTCTTGGCCAACTGCACCCACGTTTTACATGTGACATCATTTAATTTCCATTAAATGGAAATGTGCTATCCTTTTGCCAGTGGACCTCACAGTTCTACCGCCTGTCTGGCATAGAGGCTGACAACACAGAATTGGGTATTTTCATAGTGAAATATACTCATTTATGAGCATAATCTCTCTTTTTTCTAACAAGCATTACAAAGACAGTATCTTTGTACAGAGCCCTTAAAAAAGGGCTACCGCCAAGATGATTTTTCTCTGCCCCAGTCCATCGGACTACCTCAGTCTCGTACCCAAAATGATCAATCCATTCTGAATCTGAGCATTTACTCCAATCTTCCCCTTTCAAGCATGTCCAAAATTTCTCTTTTTTTAACCTTTTTGCAGCCATTTCCAACCCCAGGACCTCCACCACTTAAAGAAGAATTAGTGATGCAACCTATTTAATTTGTCTTCTGGGACTTCTGAGAACCTGAATTTTTCCTAGAGAAATTCTGAGCTCAGTAATTATGGCACTTTATTTTAATGATAATTCCATACTCTGTATTTTTAACTGTATTTTATACTGTGTATGTTAAAAATACATGGATAGTAAGATACTGTCAGCACTTTATGCAGTGAGTCACCAGCTCCACAGTTGCTGTTCTGAAATAATATTTTAAACTCTGGTTTTTCCAGCTGTGTCCAAGCAGACCACTGCTCCTGTGCTGAAATCCCTCCACTTTAATGGGCACTGTGCACACATTCCCATCAGGGGCAGCCAGCAGAATAAAGTCTCAGTCTGGCTGCCTTTTGTACGTGTCGGGCTCTCACGGTGTTACAGAGGTGCAAATTGACAGAAGTAGAAAAAATGACATCGTTGACACCCCGGGCACAGATATAACACCTGAAAGTATGTGTAGAGTATTGTAAAAATATAATTAGCTAATTAGATTTCAAGCTGATCAAGTCTCCTAAAATAGTCAGAGAATCTCCTCCTCTACCACGAGCATGCGGCTGTCCTGATTTCCTTTCCAACAAACTCCCTTCCTTGCAATTAGGAACAAGTTGAATGCAAAGGCTGTGTTTGCCCCACTGTCTTCTTCCTGCAGAGGATGAAATACATTCCACAATAAAAGCCAATGAGCCTGCCTAACACAAGGCCGATTCCAGCGCTATCTCCGGGGGTTTATGATTGACTGAGGCAATTGGAGATGCTGATGGTATAAGCTTATACAGTCCACTAGGAATATTTACTCTCCATTTCATATCTGCCACAAAAGCCTTAAAACCTGTTTGCAGAATGTCACTGTTTCAGTTCATCAACACCCAACACAATGATCAAACTCTGTTCAGCGGGGACCTGATATTTCCTCCGCCTTTCCTCTGCTGAGCAGCATGGGTTAATAAACCGTGAAATGACTCATGACATCCTTTCTATGAATACTAATCTCTTTGTCTTTTAAAATTTTTAGTTTCAAAATTGAGCACAATTATTTAAATAAATCAATATTCACTTGGAAGTGTTGTATTTGCAACCAGGTTTAAATATTCCTTATTTTTCAGTTTCCTTCTAAGCCACCAAACTTATTAGAAACTATGTAAAGCAGACTGTTTCAACAGCTGCCTTCTTAAAAATAAATGTTCTCTCTCCATTTCTACAATAAAAAAATAAAGATTTAGACTCCAAAAAAAGCTAAATAAAACCATCAATATATCTCCCGGTCTTTAGAAAGCTCCATGATACCAACGATTAAAATAAAAAAGAATTTATAAGATCTGGTATCACTGTTTATTTCCAGAGTTTCCTTTACTATTTGCAGTAATTGTTTAGGGAAATCTGGAATTAAAAATCAAGTATTCTTGAATGTCTATGGAAAAGACAGTGACACGTCCAAAAGGGCCAGACGAAGGCTGACCTCGTGGGTGCTTTGGCTGTGTTTTACTCACCCAAACCACGTCACTCCTTTGCACGCTGTATAAAAATAATGTTATTCATAGCATGCGTCTCACTCGTACTGTTGCTGCCATTTGTTTTTAATTTGGGATTCAGCAGCTACAAGCACGCCTTGCTGTGAACAGCCCGACTCTCTGATGATACCTTGGTGCGCGTTGGTGCCGATTCAGTATCTTCACACCAGAAGAAAGGTGTGGGGCTCACTGCCCATGGCCTGCCTTTTGCTCTGTGCTTTCCCGGACTGGAAGAGTTCCTATCAATAACCACATGCAGGCAAATAAACAGGAATACAGTTGACTTCCCATAAAAAAAAAAAAGGCAGATTTATCTCAGTGTAGCAAGCATATAGCAGACCCCTTTATAAATCTGGGCTAATTTAGGCATAATCATGAATGCCAAAAATGCCAGAGGCTTCAAGAGAGACTCCTGAGAGCATATATGCCTGCTTCAAAGCAGCGACAGAAAGGCTTGGAAGCAGTGGCTCTTGGCTGCTCTGGCTCCAAGGAGACCCAGACCTGGAACCACCACAGCCCAGAACCAGCTGAACTGGCAGCAAATGAGGGACGCGCCCAGCGCCTCTCGCCTCCATCCCCACACGGATACGGTGCTATTCCAGCACATACAAGACTGTCTCCTAAAGGACATCCATCTCTTAACAAAAGGAGAAAAAAAAACCCATTAAAAACAGTTGTAAGTGCTCCTACAGCACAGGCTGGAACCGAGCCTTTTTGAGCCACCAATTATTCAAATAAAACAATGATGTTTCCCTTTCCGTTATCTTTCCCATCGACACCAGAGGCTGGTATTTATTAATACTGGCCTTAAGAGTAAGTTTAAAGGCCCTGAAGTCTCCCTCCTCAGCTCCTGCCTGGCTCTGATGCGGCACCTTGGCACGTCCCTGCACCACGGGAGCTCACCGCGAAGCGCGGGGCTCGGTGGGTGCCAAAAGCCCGCTGTGCCGGTACCTCTCCCGGTGAGAGCCCTTGAAGAGAAAAGGTAAGGATGCCGCAGGGGCGATGCTAATTGATTTTCCATATAAACAAGTAAGTCATTAAATAAGCAACTCAATGGTTTTACTTGCACGAAGTTAATAGCTAAATGCTCAAAAGGAATTAACACTTAAGTCCTGGTTAACTCTTCAATCTATATATGCTGCTTATGCTGCAAACTAACATATGCTAGTCAGGAATAACTACAGTAAATAAAAATATTTATTTCCTGTATTTATGTGAAACAAAAACAAATGGAGCTATTTGTCATAACAAAACTACATGTTGCGGAATAAACAAAACCAACCGCTTATATTTTAGATTTATTGGGGGAGGTATTTCAATAAAAGGCACACTACTTTTATATACTTACTATATATACACACTAACTTTTTACATGTGCAAAAATTTACACATTAAGTGAAATGTAGTCTACCAGGAAGGAGCCAAGTGCCAGCCTGAGCCAGGGGTCTCTATCACCCAAGAGATCTCGGGAACGCAGAGGTTTTCTCCATTTACTCCCCCAAGCAAAACTCAAGCCAATGGCTTGATCTATTCACTGCCAGCACAGTCCACCCAAACTGCTCGTCCTCCCTATCCCTCCTTTCAGTCTCTTTCATCCCCGTAATTTTCCAGACTCTCAATATCCTCAATTCTGATTTTCTATGCTCTGTAATTTTTATTGCTCTCAGCACCCAAAGTTCTCTTGCATAAACAACAAACTCACAAGCTACTAACACCACTGCTCAGCACAGTGTTTTCCTACTAAATGCTCTCCTCCTCCAGGTCTTTGGCTTGCTTTCCGTTGCCTATCACAGTTTGCATTGCCACCTATTTCGGTTTGCAATGGCCCTTTCTATCCACCTACCGGTCCCTTCCTGCAGCTGCCGCTCCTGCCCTTGTCCCAACAAGCATCAGCTTCTCTGACCAACTCCCCCACCTTATTTCACCAGCAGCATTTTCTGTAACGCCATATCATCCCCACGTTTTGTCTCTGCCAAGCTCTCACTAATAACTCTTTGGAACAAGCAACAGTTTTGCTCGTTAGTTGTAGGTTATGGCAGCCAATGTTCTACTTCATTTTGGTTTCGCTTACCAACAAGAAAAGAAACCACTGCAGCGCAAAAGCTAAAACTTATTTATGTAATACCGATGAAATTTTGAGGAATAGCTACAGCCTCGTGGTACCTGCTACAGTTTCAAGCTCAGTCTGTGCCTGCACTGGGAATTAGCGTGATGCAAGCGTCACTGCTGACCTGGACTACAACCCAGCCCAGACACACCCCAAGCGAGGGTCAGTCCTGCTCAAACACTGGAAAAATACTGCCTTTTTCACTTCTATTAAAGAACCAGTAAAGGAACAAACAGAAGACAAATATGCAACTATTAGTAGTTCACATAGGTAACGCTCTCCTGAGATCCCATATTTCACCACTGCCCCAGTACCACTAAACTTCCACGACTACTTTTCCTGTGTCATCACGATTTGTAAGACAAATATATTTCAAAACTGCGACAGACATGCATAAAAAATGAATACGGAAAGCCAAATGTTTCTTCATTTCAATTTTAATAATGTTTCTAATGACTGTTTTCCTTCTAAGTATCTCAAGATATTGACTTTTATACAAAACTCATTAATTTTATGAATTATATATTAATGTAATAACTTCCAAACATCTACCTTTGCTAATTTCTACTGTATTAGTGGTTCTCCATTACTTGAACATATGTTTTCATCAACAGCAGTAGGCTAGGATTATGAATTTTTTAAATACTGGGTATTGGATTTTGAAGAATTAAAACCAAACAAAGTGTCTTGCGAATACTGATGAAACTGTTGCTTGGTCACTTCCGACAGGTACTCCGTTTGCACAGCAGGCAGATGGAGGATGCTTTTCAATTCATTCAAGTCAGTAAAGCGTAGGGCGGAATAGGACGAAAACCTGTTTGTCTTCAAAATTCAATGCAAATCCTTGAACTCCAAAGACAGAGTGGAACATGCAAAACTGAAACTCCTTACAGCCTGGGATACCTTAGCTCAATCCTCAAATATAACTCAGAGTCTAACAGATGACTTAAAATAATGACAGTAGTGAAAAGCTATAAGGTAATAGATGCAGAAAGTACTAAAAAAAAACCACAAAGAAGTTGCATCTAAGCCTTAGAGAATTTCCCTCTGCTGTGAAATTCTGGCAGGACTGGCTTGGCAGGAGAGCACCAACCATTCCTACGAGCAGCAGAGCCCCGGATCCCAACCACCCGTACGCAGCGCTGCTCACAGAGGCGATCCTCAAGGACACCTGGCTGGGACAATCTCAGAAGACAGCTGGTTGGTGCAAGATTTCTTAGAGGTTCACTAGCCTGGGGTAATTTTTATTAGACTCAATGAATACATATAAGAACACTTCTATAAGCAGAATGTGAATTTCTGGGACCTATAGAGGTTTACTCACCATTGGTCTCCACACTTTTTCAAGGATGGTGTTCTTAAGCAACTATTCTTTAATTTGACAGTTATGGTCTTTCTTGTGTTTTCTAGTAAACGCTGTAATTTACAGGTGTTCATATTCCTGGCAAAGAAATGTTGAAAGCCTTGAATAGACTTTTTCCTTTTCCAGTCACTTAGTGCAAAAACGGGAGGAAATACATGTTTTATAATATATATAATTTCTATTTGAAAACTTGTATTAAGGACCAGTACTAAAGCAAAAATGGTGACAACGCGTCCACTTCAGTGTGCCAACAATAAGATTCAAGTTCTGTTCTCCTTTGAAATCCTGCAGTATCTAATTGACTTGAACACAGAATAAGATCCATGAAGAGAAGCATAAAAAACAGGGGGTTAAGTTACAGTTTATTACAAATTCTTTTTTATTTAACAGTCTATAAACTCTGCCAAAAATTCTGCAACTTTGTTTTGTACATCTTTTTAATTAATTTTTAGAAAGATTACGTTACATAGAAATTTTAATGAATTATTTTTTGGTTGGTCTCCTCCTCTGTTACCTATCCCAGATTTTCTGGTCATTAGGTATTTCTCATGCATGTCAGACCTTTCATTTTTAATGCTCAGCATGATCAAGGAGCCTGATGTTTTGCCATTTATTTTAAAATTAAGATGACCGTGAAAACTAGCTCAGTCATTTCTGTAGAGTAGCCCCTTATCATTAAAGGAGCAACATTTTCCCAACCTCCATAATTAACCTTTTTGTAAAATCAAAAGCAATCGCAATCTATCCTTTGAAAGCCCTTTTGGGTCTACTTAGCACACTTCTCTCAACTAAACAGAAATAAGCCAGCAAAGATGAAAAAAACCCACACCAGAACCACCCTGCTTAGAATAAAATTAGATACTTTGTTCTATAGCAGTTATAAAAAATATCACAAATCAGAATTAAAACCTCATTTAGCTTTTCCTTTTTTTTCCCCAGGTCGTAAATGCCCTGCTTTATTTTTTATCTCTGCACACCCATCAGTTACTGGTAAAATGTGTATTATCCAATTGCTTTCAGCATAAGATTACTTCCTCTTTTATGCAACTGTTTGCTTCTACTCACTATTCAAAAATCAATTTTTATTGATCCAGTCAGTGGCTGGCACATTGTTCCCAACAGAAAGGAAAAACTATGTCCTGCAAATTCAGGGCACTACAGAGAAGCAAGTTCCATGCCCATATCTGCCCTTCTTTTTCACAAAAGATATCTTGTATTTTTCTGCTTCAAACAAGGAGAGAAGATAATAATAAATACAGGCTTACTTCATAAAACTGGACGCAACACTGAAGGAAAAATCGCAGCAAGAGAACTTCGGCTGATGCCAACAGGCATTAAAGCAACAGTGCTGATTTACCCCAAGAGCTTGCCTCTCACTTGTAAAGACAGCACAATAATGCCGGCAAAGTTTTATTTATCATTTTAGAGCTGCTTGGTGTTTGGGACTGCAGAGGTACTCATAAATAACAAAGCTGAGATTCACGCCGGGCAGCCCGTGGGCACGTTGATCAGGCACGCCAGTACTGCCACGTATGGTACAGAAAGCCTCTTCTGAGAGACTACAATGTTGTTAAAATTATCAGAATAATTTTAAATTTTCCTCTTGGAAAACAAGCCACTGGACATAAAATACAGGAGATCATATTTGTCTGTTACATAAAAGGACCACCATATTAAAGCCAGTATTTGAAGACCTTGCTGTTTCTTATAGTTTGGCTGCGAGCCTCTATTTCTGTTGTTACAGAGAATGGAAATAGCTGAGGTATAAACCCGCCACAGTGGCAGAGATGAAACCCATGCTTGCAGGAGGCAAAGGAATCAAGGCCTTGGCAGAAGGGATTTTGTTTGTTTGTTGTTTGCTATTTTCATTTTTCTGGCAACTATCTGAACCAGTTGAGGAGTTTTGAACGATGGAATAAATCTCAGCAGAGACATAGTGAACAAAAGCAGGTGAAGTGAACAAAGCTGAAATTTAATCACATTTCTATTATAATCAAATATGTATTCACAGTTGTGTACAACATATTATAAAAACACACAATGAGCTGAACTGATTTGAGCACTGTAAATAGCAGAGAAAACACACTGATCTCAGGAGAGTACTTCTGGCTTCTCACTGGTATAACCAAGAAGAATTTTGAACAACATATGCTAATTATATACAATATAATCTGGCAATCTGTACCGCCATCGCTGAAATGTAACTTTGATCATCCTGCCAGAAGGCTCATTGGTCTGAAACTTTGCTGCAGAAAGAAATGTAACCCTCATTTTTGTCAGGCAGCAAGTCAAGGTTTGAGTCCCATTAAAATACAAAACATCAACACACACATAAAAAAATATCTACATTCTAGTTTCTCTTCCCAGCTCAGTTCGTGGATGAGGTATGATTTCATAACATGACGACTCTTCAGAACCACAAAGAAAAATATTCTGCAAGTTTATTTTTCCGTTCTCAATTTTACATAATTTGCTGTTTGATTAGTAGAAGCATATAATTAAAAACAAAGCCCAGGTAATTAAATCAGGAAATCATTTATTCCTAAGTTGTATTCCTCGTAGTTAGAAAGTCAGCAACAACACTCAGCCTACATTTAGAGAGAAAGCCCGTATGAAAAACCACATTAATAAAGCAGATCAGTGAAGGCAGGCAATAGACCCAGGTGGGTTTGTTTTTTTTTTTTTTAACTTTTTCAATCAGAGGTGACCCTATACAAGCTGTTGGGTTTGTCTTGGCTGTGATACACATGTAGTCATCATTTATCAAGTGTTTTTCTTCAATAGGCACAAATAGCCCCAGAAGATTAATACTGTATCAGTTGCCTTTATCTCCTCAGACCCAAACTGGCTTTTATCACACTTAGTAAAATTGAGTATTTTGTCTCATTTTCATCTACTTTAACTGGAATCACTGTGATTTCATTGATACACGAAGTACTTTAAAACTGAATTACTCTTACCTCTAGGAAGGAGCAGGGCTCCTTTTGCCTCATTACAGGGACCGCTGTTCCAGACCACGGAAAGCCTCTCCCGGCCCCGTGGGCGCGGGGCTGCAGGCTGGCCAAGAGCCCAGCGAGCAACACAGAAACCTGTCCCACTGCTTTTTAAGCTCACTGGATTGGGTTTTTCAGGCTTAATTGAAATCTGAATATTGACTCTAATTTTCATGTTCCTGGATGCTATCTAAGATCAGTGCGGAAAACCACCTTGCCAACATTTTAATCCAACACCTGTTGACTCTGATGAGCATTGGTATTTCCCCTAGACACCAGAAGTACCTCTTCCCCTGTACACATTTTAACATCTACCCAATGAGTTCTTCCTCAAAATCATCTTGTCTGAACCTGAGGTTACAAGTGAACCATAGTACATCTGATCATTTGTTGCTCTTGACACCTTCCCTTTTCTCCTCACTTGAAAAATTGATCATCTTAATACCAAAGAAAGTTTGTATTATCATAAATCTATTCCACTTAAGCACTGGCTTGGACAACGAATTATTAAATCTTGACAAAAAGAATATTTACGAGAT
>Ga0181612_143704_pt1 | contig 14490 bp, 4 predicted proteins | sample HoacroProtozoa21_FD_119630 | JGI IMG/M metagenome (GOLD analysis project Ga0181612, IMG submission 119630) | Hoatzin crop microbial communities from Cojedes, Venezuel. Combined Assembly of Gp0051906, Gp0051904, Gp0051908 | reverse complement strand
GAGCGGGTAAGGCTTCTTATGGGATGTGTGGGGGGGGGGGCAGGGGATATGCACAACTTATTATGGGATGTTTAGAGGAATGATCAAAAGCAGGGAAAAGAAGGGATCATGGTGGATAGGAAAGTGTCCTGGTTTCGGCTGGGACAGAGTTAATTCTCTTTCTGGTAGCTGGTGTAGCGCTGTGTTTTGGGTTTGGGATGAAAACAGTGTTGATAACATACTAATGTTTTTAGCTGTTGCTAGGCAGTCAAGGACCTTTCAGCTTCTCATGCTGCCAGGTGCACGGGAAGCCGGGAGGGGACACAGCCGGGACAGCTGACCCAAAGTGGCCAAAGGGGGATTCCATACCATATGATGTCATGCTCGGTATATAAGCTGGGGAACTTGGCCGGAGGGCAGCAATCGCTGTTCAGGGACTGGGTATTATTGATCAGGTGGTAAGCAACTGCATTTATGCAGCACCTGTTTTGTATATATATCATTATTACTTTTATCTCTTCCTTTACTTTCCTATTAAACTGTCTTTATCTCAACCCATGAGCTTTTACTACCTTTTTTTTTTATCTTCCTTCCCATCCCACTGCGGGGGGGAAGAAGTGAGCAAGCGGCTGCATGTTCCCAATAGCCAGCTGGGGTTAAACCACAACAGGAAGAAACAAATATGGGAAACCAAAGAGACAATGAGATAAAAAGGGCTGGTCAGTACACTTGTCTGACTGAGCCCTGTACTTGATCACCACTGCCTGACCCTTCTTCTCATTAAATCCTATTTCTAACCATCTTCTGTGTAGGCGTGCTCTCTACTCTGAGAGGGTGGGATTGAATGCTATCAAACTTCAAGCTGGCTAGCAGGCAAGTAGGATAAGAGGTCTGACTACCAGCTCTTGGAGTGGGACAGTGAGCTTAAGGGGCTTATAGGTGCAGGTGCCAGCAACTGGGGGAGATCAGAGGACCTGGGACCAGCTCCTGGCTACACCAAGTGCTTAAGGCCAGCAACCAGAGGACTTCCATACAGAGGAGGAACAGGATCAGACCTGTAGTGTTCATGGTTATGTGAGTGCTGGGTGCAAGTGCTGGTAAAGGCATTGTGTTCTGCTTGTGTTGATCTATTTGGCCAGCCATGTTCTGTATGTGTGTGCCCCCGTGCACAAATGTGTCTTTTAGGAATATGTGCTCAGCATGGCGACAGGTGGGACCTGGGGACACGTAACTGCAGCCTCCCATCCACTGGGCTGGGACAGGAGGAATCTTCCTGGGTCCCATAATCATGTTGGACATCTGTAACAGTAAGGATTATTCATCATTGATGCCCAAACCAGAAAACTGAGGGACCTCAAGGATCCCGTACATGCCACCATTTCATTTCTATTTTCATTATTTTTTTTTCTTTAGTCAGCTATGACTAAAGCTTATCTGTGGTGTTCTGTAACCCTGTCAAGATTTTCAGCAGAATTCAAATTGAGCCACTGCACACTAAGCCTTTTTCTTTCCAAAAGACTAGTGCAAATGTGTGATGTCCCAAGCGTTTGCATGGAGAAATGTTGTCAAATAGTGTGATCTGTGTCATTAAGATCAAGATGCTGGGCATTGCTGGAACCAAGTGAATATCTGAATCCCAGCTCAAAACACATCAAAAGCAGAATAAGCTTTGCGATGCAGTTGCTGAGGAAAGAACCCAGCAACAAACAAAATGAAAAGCACAAAGAAGTGTTTTATTTGGATTATTCAGCAGTGACTTAAGTTATAGACTTCGTGGCATTTTTGAACTAGATTATCATCCCTAATGCTCTGCCACAGATATGCATGATAGAATCATATCACTTTTATATTGCTTGTAATTAAAAATTGATTATAAGAAGGTAGACAGTGAAACACTTCCAAGCTTATTGGTCCCTCAAAGTTTGGAAATTGTTCAGCCATATGCCTTCTGTGTGGCTTTTGTCTACTCAGCCTTCCCTCTGCTTCAGCTGTTCATATACAATAACAAAGACAACACCTCGCAGTGTCAGGGAACTGACATCACTCTTCAGCATGTGTGAAATTTTCAAACACCACTCTAGTGAAAATCAGAATCACTCTAGCCCATGGCTGGGTTATGTTTCTGTTAATGCCAACTGAGTGGAAACTCGACTATGAATGCGTCTCAACAGTACTATAATATAAATTCTAAATTTTCCAGGTAGATGCGAGAGAAATGAGATTGAATGATGACTCCTTTCCCTTCAACAGGCAAACTGGAAAAACAAATTAACTGTTAACCTCTTGTTAAAGCATGTCTGATTTATTTTCCTTAGATGCCTTGAAGAGAAACACATATACTGAAATTCTACACTTCAAGTCTCAAGAAAAAGAAGAATTGTAACTCTGTAATACAAGTAATTAGAGTACAAAAAGACAGAACAGAACAGTGGATTCTGAATGGCTCAGTGGGCAGTCTCCCTGCTCTTATTTTCAGTATTAAATTCCTATTCTCTTAAATTCTACAGTTCCACAGCCTGACTTGAGATATGTTTTTAACAAACTCACAATGACAAGTTCAGCTGGGCAGAGAATCATTAGAGTGCAAAACCAGTGAAAGTTCAAGTGAATAATGAAAGTTCTTGTACAATTGGCATCCGATCCATATGCTATAGTAATACGCAGAATTTTAACACATGTATAGGAATTAAAAGGACTGATTACTAGCATTAGCAAGCATTTCCTCAAGATAATGATTCAGGTTTTACAGAGCTGTTTGATCTTTATTTCAAATAGAAGAAGTTATGCTCCCAGCACTGAAATAGACTTCCATAAACAAGATCGAAGATATTTCATAAATCTTCCTTTCTTGTCTAAGCCTAAATGAGTCATGACCAGCTATATTCCCTCTTGTCTCAGCTACCTCTGCCAAGTTGGCTTCAGGAAAAAGAAAGTCTTTTGTAACTCTTCTTTTATAACAAGGGGCAAGGCAAAGAATTTGGAGTCATGGTTCCCAAAAGATAAGATGAATTTTCTCTAATTAATATGCTCATGTCCTGTGAAACAGAATTTGCTTCAGTCTAATGGAAATGTATACGTGTCTTTAGTTTCGGGGTGGCACAGAGGATTGAACGTACATTTCTAGGTTTCTTATCTCAAAAAATGAGCCAGTAGCACTGGAAAACATTCCGAGAAGGGCAGCAGAATGATTCAACTTACAGAAGAGCTTCCAGAAGTGGAATGACTAAGTTAGAAATCTTCAGTCTGTGAAAGAATGACAGGTGGAAGGTGTAATATAGGTTTGTGTAATTATGGGTGTCAAGAAGAGGACAGACATGGATTAATTGCTCACTGGCTTTTCAGGTACGAGATCCAGAAGCAATCAAATTAAGGCAGGAGTCAGGTTCAAGAAAAACAAGAGCTGATGAGTCTTCAGGAAGTCACTTGAGGAATTAATTGCTGAAGGATTGTGAAGACACTAAAAGTATATATGGGTTACACAGAAGACTGGATGAGTTCATGAAACAAAAACCTACAGAGGATTACAAAACACACAGCAACCGTATCTTGCAAAGAAAGACCATGCACTGAAAGTGGCTGGAGTCTGGGAGAGTACTACAACAAATGACAGTATATGCTTCCTTTGTTCCTGCACTCCTGTCTAGAAATACGCTTTTTGCCACTGTCAAACACAAGCTACTAGGCTTAAAAGAATTTAGATGGAGGCAGTAAGACTGTGACTGTATTAAAGTTAGTTGAAAAACTTTCATTAACTTCAACATGGGCTATTTTCTTAATTTCAGTTATTATCTTCCAGATTTTAATCCACTACAGTTTGTGAGTTCAACGTGTTACTTCACACAAGTAATGAGATTTACATACCCTGTACTTAGGAAATCAACACTTACTTCTAAAGAAAGTGACAACACCATTTTTACAGCACTTTGAGAAACACAAATTATCAAGATCAGTTGGCACTTGAAATCGGAGTCTTTCACTTGATTTTATTTGAAAAAAGGTTTCCATTGCCCAGCTTCATCTATCTGTTCATGTAGAATATATTCATTTTAAGAGATTTGTTACAACCCTTTATTTGTTTGGAGTCTCTCCTACTTGCCAAGATTCGGTGTAGGTCTTGGTCCGTGTTGCTTCTTATTCAATAGCTAGAGAATATTTTTAGAATTAAATATGATTAAGAATTTGTATCATGATTCTTGTGATTCTCAAAAGTTGCCAGGACTGTTACAGTTCAGCATTGCATCCATTATACTACATAGCTAACTTTTGGTGTCACTCAGATAATGTTATTTAAGGCTCGAGTGGTATTATAATATTTTGTTTTTTCTGTGCTTTCCCAGGCAATTTTAAGCACATTCTCATGTACCCTTTGATTTCTTTCATATGAAATCTCAAAGATGGTATACGGTAAAATGTTCCACCCTCTACTGCCAACACTCCAGTAAGCCAGTTTGTCCCACCACTTGTAGTATCTTTCAATCTTGACTGCTGCTAAAATATCAAAGGCATTATGACTACTCAGTAGCTAAAGTAATACCACAGCTGAAGTCAGTGGCAAGGCAAATTTTGACTTAGCTGGCTAGGGGACCACTCACAGTGCATGGAATAAATCTTTGCAGGGCTGCGGTTAAGGAAATGATAAATTAATTCATTAATCTAAGGTTTCTGTTTAATTGTGCCAGATACTATAGGTCAGAAAGCAATGAAGACATACATGTGTGTAAGTGTAACAGTACCACTACACTACAAATGCAGTTCAATAGCTCTGGTTACTGTATATCCTAAAAACTTCATTTGTCAAATTACTACTACATATTTCAGTCATCTACACAAGCACACGACAGAGCAAGTGCTTTTCTTAGCTTTTTGGCTCACTGTGATCTGGCTTTACTGTACCACTGAATCTTTTAATCTACTTCAAGCCATCTCTTCCCTCTTCAGCAAACCATGGTTTTATATATTCTTAAAACATCTTTGAAATCTCTTCAGTATTTGCCTATTCCCTGGTGTGCTTCTTCCTATTCTATGTTTTATTTAAACAGTCTCTTAATCTTTTGGAATTGCACAGCTGATAAACCTCCTTTTAAATTGGTCTTAATTACTATTGCTTTCTGTTCTAATCTCTAATCCATTTTACACCTGTAATTCTCCAGCAGCTTCTTTCTTTTTTTTTTTTTTTTCTTAAAGTAAACTTGATACAGACATGTTGGAAATTTTCTTTTCTTGGTTTTAGCATTATAGGAAACTTGGGAGTGCCTATACTTACCTATTTTAGTTCAGTCATGTTTCTGACCACTAATGAAACCCAGAAAGGTAGCAGAGGAAAATGGGAGCAATGAGGCTTGCAGCTGTCACTCATTTTGCAACTTCAGCCCCCTGATTAGGAACAGATTCATTGTCAGCAGTCTAGAGATACTAAGCTAAGATTACTTAGGATGTCTCAATAATGGACTTTCAGAGGTTGTTTCAGCCTTTATTATATTTGAAGACAATGATTTGCCCCTGAAGAGAGCTATTAAGTTTCTCTGCACTAGCATTCAAGGTTTAGATAGCTGGAGGAGCAATCCCACTGCCCTCAGGTTTGCCTGTGTTCCAACACTGGGACAGACCTTGTGTATTTTTTTTTTTTTGGTATGGCACAGTAAAATAATTATAATGATTAAAAATTGAATATGTGATTATAAACAACAAGGAGATAAACAGTAGATGATTAAAGGAAAGAACTGTGAAAACATGTCTGTGAAAACTTATCACCCAAGCAATGAAGAAAAGAGCCTGCTTTATGGACCTAGGAAAAAAATGAGTGTGCTTTATCTGAGTTCTTCAGAACAGCTGCTACTGACTTCATATGAACTAGCAAATCTATTTTGTGGACAGCTTTTGGCTATCATCTTCATTTCTGACCTGGCAATCCAAGTCAAATCCTTGCATTTTATTAATTTTGTCTTGGTATTAGCACTTACCCTTATTTGATCTGGGAAGTTACCAGTCCCACTGTGTAAATTATTAGCTGGCACTCAAAGGAACTGGATAAATTATCTACAGATGATAGATATTAATGATGAAAGAGTCAGAAGTCATTTAACCTTTCTGTGCCACAATTCTGAAAACTTTAAAATATTTTTTTAAAGCATACAAGATCAAGATCTGAAAAGTAATTTCTAAGGACCGTTTTGTGACTAACTCAAACATCGTTATCTAGAGAAGTCAAAGGGATTAGCTGGCTTTGTCTCGTTCCTTTACACTCAATCACCCTGTGCAGCCACTTCGCAAATCCAGGCAAAAATATGGACTGCTTGTTCAGTGTTTTGTAGACAGGCGAGTACAGAGATTATCAAGAGGTTTAAAGCAAGAAGATCAAATATTGGTTATGTGTTTCTTATTTATGTCAACAAAGGTGATTTATCAGCTATTTCAAGTAACTTCTTCTCTGAACCAATTAACGAGGACGGTATTCAGGTGGATGTCACAGGGGGACTGAAACTATCGGGCTGATGTTTTCCAGATTGGCTTAGACGACACACACCACTTACTCTAAAATCTCCTTTTTCATCATACCTGTATCCTCCTTCTCTATTCTCACAACAGTTCTTACACTCAAGTGCACGAGATCACAAAACACAATCACCTCCCAGTCTTCTGCTGCTGCAATGATTCTCTGTGAAACAACCAGCAGAACCCTGAAGGATCAACAACCTTTTATTTTTATACCAAGCACACTGTGGTCTCTACACTCAGAAGCAGGTTTCTGAGGAAGCTTTGAAGCTGTATAGCACAAGAGCAACCTGTCTCCTTTCAGAAGCTTTCCCTGACAGCTGCCATGTGCAGTTCATCTGAGCATCAAATAGTTAAAAATGTTATTGTTAGACCTACATGAATGTGATTAACAGACTGTTTTTAAATGGATGAGTTATTACTTGTACATAAAAGTATACCTAAAAAATCCTGCTGGATAATAAACAAAGTGAAAGATACTGGGTCAGTTCTAGTCAAGCTGTATTTGCTACTAGACTTAGAAAAAAAATTCCTTAGTAGGAGCTGTGTCTAAGTTCGCAGAGTGTCAGGGCTGTGAGCTCCATGCCCAGGAACTGCTGGCTTTTAAAGAAACCTCCACCTCCTGGGAGTCTCCAGACTCGTGAGGAAAGGAACTGCTTCTGAATGGCTACAGATTTTCTGTGTCCTGGTAGGTTGCCATTACAGTTAAATTCACAGCTCTTATTTGCTTGGGGTGGCAAAGCAGCCATACTTGGCCAAGAACTGAACTCAAAACACTTAGCGTTTAAACCATATAAGCAAGTGCAGAGAGAGGTAAGTATTTCCAGCCAACAAGACAGAGACAACTCTACGTGTACACACAAGAGAGACACTTTAATGGGCTGTATTCCTAACCTATGGATAGCTCTTCTCTTTCACTCACCAGAGCAAAAGTTAACCATTAATGTGTCTTAGTCACATAGTGCACATAAATATCTCTATATATGTAAGTATACATATGTTATTCTGTCATGTGCTTATATAAAGATATGTCTGTTATATGTATACACACACAAAAATATAAATAAGCATATTATGACACAGAGTATAACTTGGGCATCCATAGATCTGTAAATCTTTCATATTACAAATGTAGACACTATTAATTCCTTCAAAATTATCAAAACATAAACAGAGTTATTTCCTATAAAACCTGGTAATGGAATGCCCACATTGGAAATTAACTCTACTGCAGTGTTCTGAGCTATAACTCCAAAGAGTTATTCAGATGTCGGAAGACATTAAGCAAAGTTGAGGAAACTGAGCAAAAAATTTGACGATTCCTTCATAACACAACACCTGGTTTCACAGTTGACATAAGTAGATAAAATGTTAGAACAAAACATTTTTACCTTATGTTCAATTAAATATATGTGATCTACTGTATGTATGAATAACAGCTTGAGCATATTGAATATGTAATAGTACACTACAGTTCTGCTTATAATAAAGACTTCCAAAACTGATTTTTTTGCTTTGATGTGCTATAATCTTGAAATGCAATCAGTTTTCTGGCAATTCTATAAAAAAATGTTCAGAACTGTTCCTGAATGTTTTACAAAATAGTACAAAAGAGGTTTGGTTTAAAAGTTACATATGTCATTGCCTACTTCATTTTCATTCTTAAAGCAAATTTCCCAGTAACAGAAAGACACAGGAATTCTTATAATCAGATGCAGTGTGATTTTAGTCCTTGTCAACTTAGAGATTCACTGCTTCCCTTCATGAAAATATTCAATATATGAGCCTGTGAACTGCAACAGAAAAAAATATTTAGATAGAGATGGAGAAAATGATTGAGAGCCATCTCAACATTACGCAGAGCAGATGCAGATTGCAACCATGGCAAATAGATTAATGTTTTAGGCCTACATATTCTTCTAAAATACTGAACAGCAGCAAGATTTTGCACTAGATTCTCCACAGCTTGTAATTGCATTGACTGTGTTGGACTGGAGAATGAGACACAATATATTTTTCATAAACTGCTAAATTATTGAGAAGAAACAAGAAGCTGCCAGCGCATTATAATTCTCTTGGAACCAAGGAGGCAAATTTTCAAAATTACATCTTCCATCTGAACCAATACATGTATCATTGATGAGAAGGCACAATTGTTTCATTTTGTATTTTGTCAAATTTCACATTAGGGTGCTAGAACGTCAAATTACTTTGACCATTACCATCATTTTAAATTCACCTATGATCTTCGTACTTCTCTAAGCCCAAAGAGCAGACACAGTTGCAATTTAAAACAAAAGTATGCAAATAAATTGAAAAACAGGCAGCTTATGGGATTTTAGGAACCTTTACGATATGCAAAAGCTGCTGAAAGTGTTTTTGAATATGGCAACTTTGGCTGTAAAACAGGCTTGTTAAATGACAGCTATCTATATAATAAAAGCACGTGATCTAAAAGGAGTTTTCTCAGACAGCTATGATAAAGGAGTGGAAAAAAAAATCAAATGAGTTGCACGTCTGTGAACCAAAGTAACAGTTCCAAAGGAGAATGCAAACATTGCATAGTAGAAACATGTTTAAAATAATTCTATTGTGTGAAATTGCTAAATTGATACTCGACTCTTTATATGAATTTGTGTAGTACTGATATATTTCTTTGTTATGATATAATCAAATGTTCACCTGGACTTTGAAATTATACTCATTAAGACTGGACTCAGGCAAATGCCTCATAACTGAGGAGAGGAATAAAGTCAATGCTTAACAAGAAGCACCCTCTGAAGCACTGCTTTCGGTAGAATGCCAAGACTTCTTCACATTAGAATACCTTCTTGAATTAAGGTTAAATTACAAAACACAGGCAGCTTCTTATTTCTTCAAAATAAATTCCATCATGTGCTGACCAGAAAGCTTTGCTATTATAAGTTATTGATTGTTTTAGGTAATTTTTATTGTAGGCTTTGTTTTTCAGCAAAGGATTTAAGTAAAGAGCGTTAAAGTAACAGTAAATAGGCAATTAGGCAAGAAAACACTAATGGAATGAGAAGACTAAAGTGTTATTTTGCCCCAGTACACTTGACTAACAAACCACTATGTTTCCAGAAGGAAATCAAGCCTTGAAAGATGTCTGTTATCTAACTGCCAATGGGAATATCATGGAGATTATGGGCAGGAGCTGACCTATCTGAATCCACTAGTATCTCTCAACAGAATCATGGTCTTTATTGTCCTTTATTTATAGGACTGCTTTGAAATGAACACACCTACTGTTTTGTCCATTTTTGTTTTGAAATGTCAACTTATTTCTCTCCTCCTCAAAGTCCCACTCATGCCCTTCCTACCTTGCCCAAGTCAGCAAAACCCTGGTTTTAAGAGAAGCCTGTTTGTATATTATCACTGAGGAAAATTATTAATCAGCAATGATTATTCCTGAAAATAAGGACCCTGACATGTGGGCTTTAGGTTGTGCAAGATACTCTGTGCCAAGTTACTCACTTCTCGGGTGTTACTAGCAGTGCCCTGAAGAACTACAGAAGCTCTGAGGACTGACCAGCTAGTGAGTTCCTTGAACGTATCTCACTGAATCATAGAATCATAGGCTGGAAAAGACCTCTAAGATCATCAGGTCCAACCGTCAACCCAACACCATCACGCCTACATCAGAAAGACCTGCAGACCCACACATGTGCTGTTGGCCTAAACCTCTCCTTGGGGTTAGGTGGTTGGCTTTTCCGCAGACTCTGGTGCTTTATAACACTAAAGCCAAATGAAATCGTTCTCAGTCCCACCAAGACCTCACCTACAATATCTGGACCTAACATTCTGAGCAAGTGAATGGGAAACCTGACATTAATAAAGGACAACTGCATACTTTGAAGGCATACATCCAGATCATAATTTATGCATACATCCAGATCATATCTGATCCACTGGATATTTTTTTTAATTATAAAGATTTAAAAACCTAGGTCTAGTCTGCAGTTAATCCAAAGGAATTTTTCAGACGGAAGAAAGCTGGAACGTGGCCTAAAGCCAGAGGCAGTAGCAAAATAAGGGTGGTTTCTAGAAAGTGAGTGAACAGGAGGCACTCTGGGGATGAGTGAAAAATCCTTCTTTTATCCTAATCCATCCCTACGGAATCCAGTGTGTGTTGTCAGTTAGTTCAGTAAGTCAGTGCAGCTCTGAGGCTGGACTAGTGCCTGATCATCAAAATGCAACCCAGCTCACCAAGCATCTCCTGCTTCCCTCACCTTTGGACAAAGTCACACTCACAAAAGAGCAGATTCAAACCCTTGCTCAGTGTGCTTGTTTTAAGTATTGTGGAAGAAGCAAATCCTCAATTAAAAAAAAAATAAAGAAAAAAAAAAGAATTATGTGGAAGTTTAGTTCTACATAAAGACACTGCAGTAATAAATGTAATCGTCTCAAATCACATCAGTATTTGGTACAACTGGCCTCAGTGCATAAACAAATGTTTGAAGTTAATATTACTAAGTTAAACAATCATGAATAAAATATTTTTATGTAAGTGGGCAGACCAAAATATTATTTTGCGATTGCTCTGTACAAACCCTGATGCCTTTTACAAGAAAACACAAGAGTAGTTGTAGCATAGGACTTAGTACAAATACCTACATACAAACACTTACCTATGCCATCAATTTGCAACATGTGATCTCTGTGCTGTAGATGCCAGGTTCCTATTCAGTTTTAAAAAATTAGTATAGTATATTCTTCATATTAGGTTTAGGAAGCTTTATTAATCTTTCTGTAGCACTATGAAGTACCTAATTTAAACATTTGAAAAATGAAAGGCGAGATTCATATTCACTAACCTAGGAATCCAAAACACTGACATCCAAGGCTGGTTTGTCATCCCAATCTTCCTTTATTACAAATGGGAAGAAATGCACCCCCTGCAGAGAGCAATTAATTTCCTTCAAGATAGGTCACATGAATCACCCTACGAAGTTACTAGCTTCTTTCTAAAAGCTACAAAGATGAGCTTTGAGTCACAGGTCTGACGTTAAGGTGTCTAGGTGAATTCAAAGACAAGTGGTTACTGCCTTTTGAATGACAGTTTTGTAGCTAAGAGGCTTAAGGCAAATTAGGCAACTGTTCTGTAGGCAACTTGGTCTTGGTTTTATTCATAGCCAAAATTCCTTCTGTAGGGTATCTGCTAGATAGCTAAAGCCACCAGAGGAAAAGGGTATGTTTTTGAAACGGATGGTGTTGCAGGTGCAAAGATGCTATAGAACACATCAAATCTGATGACAAAAAAATGAAAAAACAGGCTCTCCATGACAGCATAAGAAAGTTCAAGGGATTAACTGCAGCTCTAATCGCTTCAAGTGATTACCACCAAAAATGAAAGGCAAACATCTTTCCCAATCTAAAACTAAATGCTGTCAGTATAAGCAAAACACAAATGGGATATTTTAGTTATTCTCCAGGGGAAGATAGGCAGGATGCATGTAGCAGTCAGTGCTGAAGCACAGCAGAAGGATTTATTTTGAAGTGTTTTGATAATAACGAACATTTCCACACGAACAGAGATTAAAACAACTATGTCATCACTGAAAGATAATTTCTGTTGTAATTATCTATTCAGTAGACTAAGGTACCTAATGAAGATGGCAATGTTGAGAGCATTTGAAGAGAATCTGTGCTTGCTTTCCCTTGCTTCGCAGATGCAACATGTTCTCTCCGGAAGAGAGACATCTTGCACTTGCAGGAGGCGGGATGCGAGCGCCTGGAACTGTGTGTTCTTCTTTTACAAGGGTCCGGTTGACACTCCCGCTTCCCTTGGCACAGCTACAAGCTGTATTTCTGCTACCCAGTCCAACCACAAGCTCTTAAAAATTCTGAGAACTGACAACAGGATATTTGAGTTATGTTGTAGTCATCTAGTTATCGTTACGATGTCTGCATCAATACCACGAAGGTCAACGGGATCTTGAGATAACTAAGACAACAGACGTCTATTTTCTGTCCCCTCTGAATATGTTTTTTTTATTTTTTGATACCGCTAGGATGACATTCATCTTGCCTTATTTAGTTGTGTGAAATCCAACAATAATCAGCAACAGTAAATACCTGATTCCTCCCACTCTGTGTCAGGTGTATGAATTGGATGGATTAGTTTCTGTCCCTCTCCTATAGTCCATGACTATACAAGGAACATAGAAGGCTAGTTTACAAGTGGCAATCAAATTTGTGGTGGCTAGGTGAAATGAATCTGACCTTTGATGCAAAAATTCCTTTTTAAAGCCTTTTGAGATTTGTCAGCAAAAATGTTTTTGACATAAATTACTACATACAAATGTACTGAGGGTAATCTTAAATCAGACACAATATGACCCTGTTACTTTGTCTACAATCCTGTTGTTCGTTCTTCTACTCAAAATGTAAATTGGCCTATTCTAATTTTTATAACAGAAATGATAGTAGCAAATCAATGCATGAAAGTAAGGAAAGTATTATCAATTTTTAGAAGAAGAAAAAAAACAGAAGACAATGGAATTTTCATTGGGAGTAAATTTGGTGCTCTCTCTTCTCAGTCCGGTATTCTCAGGTCTGACACAAAACTGCTAATCTGCTAAAGATATCTGTATGCTAGGGAATACTACAGTTTCCATCTTCAAAATAGAATCCTTTAGTATTCTTTCCCTGATTTAAGGCAACACAGAAGGAACACAGGCAAAAGCGTGTCCATTAATCTAATGAACGCAGGACTGCATTGATTTTCCTAGGACTGCTAATTTCCTGTGATGTGAGTGGGTACTTCGATTAAATGATGGTTGAAGTGAGAAATTTAAATTCTCAGTCAATCCCACATGGAGTCTACTGCAGGAAGGTACTTACTGGCAGAATGCCCACATGTCATAAGGACCAGCAAAGTTCTCAGGCCAGGCCAACTTCCCGCCATACACTTTGGGTGAGATACAGAGTTGTATTAATGCTCCTCTCATGCTCTATGACCTGGGTTAATAATCATGCCCACTACTTGGCCTTCACTGAGAAAATTGTTGACTCTTCAGTGGCTAGTGTCTCTCTCTGGTCGACACGAGAACCAGTCACCTGAGCTGAAAAGTGATGGTTTTTAGCTGGGGGGGGAATTTTAGGCAGTTACTGACAGTTTGCATGAGACTATATGTTTTGAAGAATCCTGTGTAAGGAAAATGGATTGCAGAGGTGGTAGCTGGCAGACTCCCAGAAGCGCACACCAAACAGGCAGTTGTAAGTTCATGCTATTTACAGATTGTTTCAAAGTTAGCACAACAGCTCAGTGAGGGTCTATGCAAGGCTTTTTTAAAAAAATGTGCATTTTAGCTTGATTTTAGCAACCATTTGTCCTGGATCTCACTACTGACCCCTGTGATTATTTAACCTTTATGCTGTACTACCGCAGCCTGCTCTGCACAGCTGGGATTCAGCTAACCTAATTTAAGAAGGCAAGTTTCTTGTCTTGGATCTTGCTGCACAGTTAGCAAATATAAACAGGCACCTCCGGAGGATGTTCGTTCTGCCACAAAGGACATGACAAAATAGAGAGGATGGTTCACTCTCTACTTCTGCCTGTCTCTTTTCAGGAAAGGAAGAGAGACACTACATGTTCACCTCAATAGCTGACAAACAGGTATTTCATGTCAGTTCAGGATATCAGACGTAGCCACAAATGGCCGGTCTGTATGCTACAAGACCTATAGGACACTGGTGTCCTTCTAGAGTGGCAGTTGGCAGTCAGGGAAGATACCTTAAGCCATGAACTGCACCTTGCAGGACTTTCTGCCACAAGGACCCGAGGACCCTAGTATTTGTTTTTCCAGTCTGGTCTGAGGTGTGAATGCAGATGGCATGAGCTTTACAATTCTCTGAGCCAAGGAAGGATGTATTTTTGGTTCTTAAAACTGTTATCAGAAGGAATCACTTAAAAAAAAAAAAAAAAAAAAAAAACAAAATCACAAAACATTTGTGTCAGGCAAGTACTAATGGAAAACTAGCATGTGCTGAACTGAG
>Ga0181612_158748_pt1 | contig 14491 bp, 12 predicted proteins | sample HoacroProtozoa21_FD_119630 | JGI IMG/M metagenome (GOLD analysis project Ga0181612, IMG submission 119630) | Hoatzin crop microbial communities from Cojedes, Venezuel. Combined Assembly of Gp0051906, Gp0051904, Gp0051908 | reverse complement strand
GTTTTAGTAGGCATGGTGGTGTTGGGTTGACAGTTGGACTTCATGATCTTAGAGGTCTTTTCCAGCCTTAATGATTCTATGATTATGAGAATGTTTACCTTACAAGCCCTGTCTACTGACCTGACCAGATCAGACATCTACCTATGCACTAGCCTAAGCTACTCTCTAAACGATGAAGAACATGGGGACAGAGAGAACTAAAAACATTAAATAAATTTGTCAGTGACAATACACACTACTCACCTGAGGTTCATGGCTTTCTAATACATTCTTGCTCCTTACTGAGCTCCAGCAATGAAGCTATTTGCATTGGATTCTGATAAAGTCTGAATAACAGCTGCATCATGTGAGAGAACTGATGCAACAATGATTTTCAAAAGAACATGCTAGACTTGTCTTCACGTTTCTTTTTGCTCCTCTTAGCAAGTTCTCCTCTTCCTAATTTTCCTGCAAAGGATGATACCTATAACCTCAAATGGTTTTATAAATATATGCCAAGGTCATTCTTTTTGGAAGTTTGTATCCATCCAAAATAACTATCACTTACCTTCTGAACTGCTTTCCAGTTTAACAGGATTTTTTTTTTTGCGGATCAAATTGAATTAGCAGTAGGTTACAGTTAACCTGACTCTTGCAAGATAAGGAAAAAAAATACCATCGTGTACTTTGACAGTTTTTTCCCCAATACATTGAAAGATTGTACTGCTACACAAACACAAAAACTGACCTCTATGCACCAATCCATGAGACATCACAGCATCCTCTGCTCTTAGACAAGAGTACTTGGCTGTGGAACTATTTCGCCAGAGACTGTCTTTTTACCTGAACGCAGCATAACTTCCTAATATGATCAATAGCAGGACCATTTATCCTCCTTTCTGTCCTCCAAAAACGACATTTCATTACATTACGAGAAAATAAGCTACGAAACAAAGGCAAAAACAGCTCTGCTCTACTCTGATACAGTATCTTCTGGTTCATCTTGAGCTTGCATCTCCCATGTGGGTTGGGGCCAGTTGTCTATGACAGACTCGGAAGAAAAATACTACTTCCAAATAAACAGCAAGCTTTTTTACACAGGCTATGCATTGTAACAAAAAGATCCAAGACATGACGACTGCTCAGCACGTTTTCATAGAAGCTTAGTTGTCTTCATCGAGGAAGGTAAACCTCCTATTCAGCTTTAAATGAAGAGGCTGAAGTCAAACTACAGAAATCAAGGCTAAATATTTAGCAATAATAATACCCATTTCTAAACAAGTACACAGAAGTATCCTTTTCTACACCATAAAGGCTTCCACAGAACATGTATTCATAGTAGATACGCCAGTATCCACAGAAATAGTTACCTCTGCAGCTCTTAGCTGTGCACTTGCTGCTTTAAACTCTGATTCTAGTCTGTTCTTCTCAGCAGCCACTGTAGCACTCTGAAGAACCAAATCTGCTTTGAGCATGTTCAGTGATACACAATTCTACGTAGGAAAACAGAAAGCATTATTTTTTCAACAAGAGACTCAGAACTGGTATAATCACTATCTGGCTTTAGAAACTATCCATTTTTAGCCACAGTATACAATCTCACGCTCTGTTCAGCTCTTCAACACGGTTGTCTGTCAAATTCAACGAAAAAGAAAGGTGACTCACTGGTGGTCCAAGCTCTTCAAGACATATAGTCCCCACATATTTTTAATCTGTAAGCATATACACATCACTTGCAACCAAATAATTTTACACCAAAAAGCACATTCTCTTCCCTTACACCATACGCTCATATGTGAAATGTGAGAAAAGACAGCTGTTCTAATTCTCTCTCAACAGGTGGATTTTGGTGGACTTCCTAAGTCACACACAAAGATGGAAAAAGATCAAAAAATAAACACATAAATATATGCCTCTCTCACTGACAATGCAAGATGACTGACCAGATGGACAGTGACTCTAGTGTCTTGTGTCTTAACCTGAACAGCGTATGACAAAGAAGGAGGCTCTATTTTGGAAGTTTCAAAACAGGCTTTTGTGATCCCCAGAACATGGTTTGACAACTTTGACATTAAAATGGTTGCTTCTTTAAACAAGTGGTCTAGAGGCTTCAAAATTAGCAACATTTTCTGGACTGTGTGAAAGGTAGCTTCAGATCTCGAATTATGGGGCATTAAGAACACCAGTTTACCTTTTTTTTTTTTTTTTTTTTTTTTTAAATAATCGGCACATAAGTATAAAGTAATCCTGTTTTAATGACAGGGAGGACAATGTTCCAAATGTAGACCCAGGGGATTCGCAGGACGAAGTTTTGAGAACATTAGCTTCTGACCACAACAGTGAGCCAAGGTCTGAGATCTTTACTACTTGTTATTTCAACACAAAGCTTCTAGTGTGAACTTGGATATAGGAATAAGTTTATTCATTTCCAATCCAGTTAAATAGTTTAAAAACAATTATCAGAGCAGTAAACTGAAAAAAAAAAGTTGTAACGAAAGGAGATGAAAAATGGAAAAAATTAAGATTATTCAAAGAAAACAGCACAAAAACTACATGCAAAAGCAGTGCTAGAATCTAAAACAGTGGAACAAGGCTGTGTCCGCCAACTGGTTGTAAAGTATTGACATGTATTAGGTGCATGCCAGGTACACTCTGCCTTGTCTATTTGCATAAATATACATGCAGCTTATCACTATAGTTGACTGTTCCACACTAGCCCAAGAACGCTTAAAAAAGTAGATCATATTGCCACCATGCGAACACACAAAAATCCCATATATATTTTAAATTTCCTTCTGTGGCAAAAGTGAGTATGCCTGAAACATACTGTGTTTCTCTGTGTCTCTAAATCTGTGTTTCATACTCACATGTTTCTGCCTGAAACACATCCTGCTCATTGCAGGCGGCTTGGACTAGATGACCTTTAAAGGTGTCTTCCAACCCAAACTATTCTACGATTCTGTACTATGACTCTATATGACTAAGTTTTTATCATTCCAATAGCCTACAGCTAGTATAACTACAAAATCTATTGAAGATAGGCAACACACTTGGACAGTTTATGTACTGGGAAATGGGCATCAAATACAAAAATCAAAAGCATATTCTAGAAATTCCTCTTTTAAATATAGAACATTTGCACAAGTTTTGAAAAAGAGTTACTTTTCAGTACTGTTATTACCTGCGCAAGTTCTGTAAAGTAACCTACAGCCTAAGCAATCCTTTTAACATGGCGGGTGTCTTCTGTCGTTCTTCGGCATTTTCAAAACTGCTTTAGCTAGCTGACCTAAAGGTGATCTCTGAAATACTCCAATAGTTGCAGACCATGCCTACCAACAAATATAAACGTCCCACCCATCTGGAATATTTTTTTCTTTATTTACAAGTACCAGCAACTGAAGTGTACTGAAATGAGCCTCATTTTAAAGGTAATATTCAATTCTTTTCAGAGGTAAGCAAGAACACATTTCAACGTTAGTAAGGCATGGCAAAGGAACAACATATGTGCTCAAAGTGGTTGCAAGAATGGCACCATTTCTTGCTGAGTGCAAAAGCACAAGTAGATTCCCTTGGAACTAAAAGTAACTTTCTTGTTCCTTAGTTATAAAAAAAAAAAGTAAAGAAATTAATCTTGTGGCAGCTCCCATTATTAGGGCTTACAGGCTCAGCTAAAGCAACAATCAAGTCCAGGTTGCCTTTTTTTTTTTTTTTTTTTTGAGTTAAAGAGCCTGAGATTTGAGCACTTTTCCCATCCTAGCCCTCTTCCACAATCACGGATCCATAACGCTTCAGGTCAATTTTTCACATGACTAACGACTACTCTCTTTTTCAACAAAAACAAAAAGAAAAAAGGAGATTATGAATTATGATGGAAGAAACAGTTAATAGAATTATGTGGTATTCTGAAAATGTACCAGCTGAAATGGTTACATAGCTCATTCCTGGATTTACTGAATCAGACCATGGACTGTGAGACTTCAGACACTGAGAGTCTAAATCAAAGCAAGTAAATGATCTACAAATCAAACCAATGACAGATGAACAAGTTCATAAAAGCTTCAAAAGATGTTTATCTTGAAGTGTTAGCTCATAAACATTTACAGAAACACATCCAAATGTTGCATACCTCCTATTTAAGTTACAAGAATTGGACTTTTCACAATAGTGAAACATATACCAATTTAAAAACAAATACCTTTATGAGATGCATTAATTCAGTAACAAGTCTTGCTTTTTGGGTATTTATTTCTTTGATCTTTACATTTGCCTGTTGAGATTCCTTCTCTAGGCTGATAGCATCTTGTTCCAGCTGTCTTAAACTATGGGAGGAATTAATATTTGATTAATTATGATCAAAAATAAATCGTACAAATATACAAAATTCTTAATATTGGCAATGAACCAACAGTTAGCAAGCACAGGAATTTGTATACCTAAATATTCCAAACACATTAGAGGCATTCCCAATCTATGTACTTTAAACCTGGCTACTAAGGGCATTACTTGGCAACCATACTCCTTTACTTCTATAAATTTCACATTAAAAAAAAAAAAAAAAAATCTATGTAAGCATACCATTTCTCTTCTGCTGCTAGCTCCTTGCAAGAATACAACACAGGAGCGTTCAGGAGGTTTGCTTAATTACTGTTATTTATACCAGTAAAAAAAAAATATCTCCTCCACTTACTGCAGATCCCCAGAATTTTCATTTGCTTTAAACCTCAAAACCGTATGATTATGAAAAAACTTCATATGAAATCGTCATGATGTTTAGTGAGCTGCAAAGCACTTGGGGATCTACAAGTCCAGAGGAGCACAGGGGCACCCTAGCAGGCGGGAACCCAAATTAAGGACTGGGAGGAAGGGACACCCTGTCCCAGGACAGCCTCAGCACCAGTAACCAGGTGTGAAACCCAGCAAGGTAAGTCAACACCACAGCACCCTCTGGACTAAGGGGGGTCATTTCCTGGGGGTATAGGAGACATTATGGGACGCAGCAGAAAAGCATTTTGCAACTGTGCAGGACTTGCTATTGGATGCTCAAGGGAGAAGCCAAATGCAGTGAAACGGAGGAATCTAGATGACTCCCAGAGGAACAAGTGTGGGAAAACTGAGGGATATGGGCATAAAAGGGACAGTAACATGTAATCAGTTGGCTGGTCAATAAGCTTGTCCGGCTGGTCAATACGCTTGTCCAGCCATGCCCAACTGGCACACTCTCTTCTTACTCAGTTCCATCTTTCACTCTTTTCGTGGGTGAGGGACTCTCTTTTCAGCATTCATGTGTGTGTACGGGAGTCTAAGTGCAAGCAACTATAACCAGATCACAAGTCAGAGGAGAGGGCCTTCTTGTCTGTGTTGCCAGCAACTGGAGAGTCCAGAGTAGGCCCAAGTGACAGCCACTGGAGTGGGACCACAGGTCAGAGGCCCATGTGTCCATGGTGCCAGCACCTGGTACAAGTCCAGGTGTGCAAGTGAATGTCTGATCCCTAGCAAAGACCAAGCTAACTAGCTGGCAAGTAGGTGAAGTGGCCTGGGAGCCAAGCTCACTAAGGGTGAGACCACGGGAGGAGATGGCTACTGGAGGGACCGGGGAGTCCAGCCTGGCTGCCAGAGACCATGAGGTCTGCTGTCTCTAGGGGTGAGACCTGCTGGCCTGTGTGTATATTTAAGGGTAAGATGGCAGAGGTGCTGGCTATTGGGAGGGGGCGGGCAGGGTTTAGGGGAGTCATGGCTACCTCTGCACATTTGTATGCCTCAGTGTCTCTGAGGGCAAGACCATGGAGTTGGCTACAGAGAAACCAGGGAGTCCCAGCCATTTCTGTATGTGTGTGCACACAGGTGAGTGAGAGAGCCTATACAGGCAACAGGAGCAGAGCTGCAGCCTCAGGGCCCTGCATGTCCAGGTACCAGCAACTGGGGAAGACTGAGATCCAGGAACAGCTACTGCACAGATTCAAGAGTGTCCGGATCCAGCTGCTGATGGGATCCACATTGCCCGTATGTATGCGTAGCAGTCTTACTAGGGGAGCCCTGTCCTTCTCAGACAGACTAGGAGCATGGTTAGGCCACTGGTTCTGTGTCTGCCCAATTGCTCTGTGTATCCATCTGTGCTGTGTGGCTGGGCTGGCTGCATGTAAGTATGTACACAGATGCTGTTTAGATATGCTCTGTGTGAATGTGTCTACTGGGAAGACAGTCTCAGCCTCAGCACTGGTTGCACCTGGGAGCATTAAGCCACCTTAGTCTCAGGCTGCTGGATCTGGACCCATTCCCCGAACTTTTTCAGCGCTGTCTCCCACAATACTGTTGTACTCAAGTTGGAAGACTACAGTCTGGCTGGATGGAAGACCAAGCAGGCAAAAAAACCCCGTGGTTGGATGGTCAGGCTCTGAGGTTCATGGTTAGCCCATCGTATTCCGCCTGGAGGCCAGTACTCAGGTCCCCAGGATTAAGACCCAGGCCCTGCCCTGTCCGATGTCCCCAGCAGTGACACGGAGTAGCTGACAGACAGCACTCCTGCCATGTCTTCCAAGGACATGCCGTTGGGTGCAAGGGGCACGTCCCTCCGAGGGCCTGCATGGGCAAGGGGTTGGGAGACACAGCGAGGACACACGCTGGGTCCTGCCCCTGCAAAGGCAGCGTGCCTGGAAGAGACACAGGCTCCGGACACACTAGCTGGGGAGAAGCTCTGCAGGGAAGGGCTTGAGGTGTTGGTCGGCATAAGCCAGCAGCGCGCCCTGGCAGCGATAAGGTTCTCCAGCATCCTTGGCCATGTGAATGGAAGCAGAGGCAGGAGAAGAGTCATTTTTCCAATCTGTTCAGCACTGCACGCACTTGTGCCCTCCGTCCCAAACATCAACAAACTGGAGCAAACTTGGAAATCAACCAGGTTAGTCTAGGGCTAGAGCACAGGCCCTGCAAGGACAGTATGAGGGTGCTCACATTGTTCACTGCAGGCAAGAGACAGCTTCGGGGCACCTAACAGAAACTCACCCATCCCTTCCACAAGGAAGCCACTGACAGGATGGAACCAGGCCCTTGTAAGAGCTGCAGAGTAGAAGGATGACACACAGCGGACATAAGTTGGAACAAGAAATACCCAGACTGGATGTCAGTAGAAGCCTTTTCCCCCTAAGCACAGTCAAGCAGTGGAATAGGATGTCCAAAGAGCTCATGCAGTCTCCACAGAGACTTTCAATATGCAGTGGGATACAGCCCTGAAAACCTGGTCTGAATTCAGTGTTGACCTTGCTTTGAGAACACGGCTGGACTACAGAGTACACAAAGTCCCTTCCAATCTAAGTGATTGCCATTGCATATTACTTACAAAATTATATCCAGCTTTGTTCAGATACTCATATAAATTAGAAATTCGAATATTTGAAAACAGCTATACTTGCTGCAAGGATTATTTTATTAATTTCTATGTCTACAGAAAGACATCCACATTACACAAGAAAGTTTGTAACAGCCTTGACTTTAGTTGTGTCAGGATTCTTAGCCCTATTCAAAATTTACAGTGTAATTTCTTTTTCAAATGGAAGGATTTAATAAATATTTGTCTAGGTAAAGGGTCTGCCTCCCGCCTTCAAACTGTAGTCCGTATCCTAGTAAAAGATGATGACACTACATACATCTGCAATAAGAAACCAGAGAGTAACACTTGGCTTTGAGGCTAATCTCACATCCAAACTGTTTAAAGCTGCTTCTTTTCACAGCACTTTTGACTATACAGCAGTTGATTCTGGTCCCTCTGACATCCCTGAAGCTCTGTTCTTCCCACCCAACAAACCCCGTACTCTCTTTTCAGTTTAATGCACCGTAAGTAACACAAAAGCTGGGCACACAAACACCAGCATCAACTTTCAGAAAATGAAAAGAAGTGTGGCTTAAGAACATACAGGAGTATTTGAGGGTACATGGTCTGCTGGGACTGTGTTACTGGAGTGGAGGGAGTGAAGCCTCGGGCAATCTTGACTACACTGCCATCTGCCAGTGTAAGCTTAAGTGAAATACCTCTTGAACCATGCCCAGGTTCTCCCTTATGCCAAAACAGTGACAAAAGAACTAATTGCAGAGGCCCACAAAACCAGAAAAGATGTCAAGACAAATACTGAGGACAGTCAGGGGCCAACTCAATCCCTGACATGCCTACTTAGTACCATCTATGCACGTTATGGCATTATCTAGGTATGTGCTACCAAGACAGAAGGCTATGGTAATATTTGAGCAAATGAGTGCAAAGATCTCTCACCAGAATCGTATGATTTTATTACAGGAAACTATCTGAAACATTGCTACATTGTTTCTCAAATACTGTCTTAATCTCCGTCTCTAAACACCTTCTTTGTCTTGATTATCACCTGTATCTGATGCTCAACTACCAGTTACTCTGTAAAGGTGAAAGTACACTGCAGTAACAGGAACCCAGAATACCTTTATTATTATAGTTGTTCATGTTTCATACATAATACAGTTTGTTTCCTACCTATCATACTTCATAGCAATTTTTGATTCCAGCTGTCGCCTCCTGTTTCCTGTCTCTAAAAGCTCCTTCTTCTGATGCCTGAGCTCATTGTCCCTGCGTTCCAGATGTTTCTGTCTCTCAAACAATGTAGTCAAACGCATATCCAATGACTTTAATGCGTTATTGATGTCCTGAAATAAAAGAACACACACCACTAGCATTCTTACTACAAACATACCATACCAAGACATGCAAGTAGTCTATGCCTATTGCACGATAAAATGGGTAGTAGTTCACATCATACCCAGCACAGAAGTAAATTCCTACCTGTTGCTGGTTTTCCAACTGTCTTCTTTCATCTGTATCCACTGAACTAGTAAGAAACTGTGCCACCCTCAGGGATGTGTTAGTGGTGAGGGTCAGGTTTGTATAAGCAGATACTTTCACAACGTATCTTTCTTCTGCTGTGTATATTTGCTTAAGTCTGGTTTCTTGTATGACCTAAAAACATACAAATGTATTAACCTGACTAAAGCGTTATTTAAGGCAATGCTTTTCAGAACAAGGAATAAACTAGCTAAGATCCACAGTAAAGAATTTCAGCTTACGTAAGACTGTTAACAAGCCTTTGCAAAAAGATGATGTTAAATTTAATGCATCATTATACTTGTAATTCAGACTGGCCAGCAAAGAACTGTTAAGACTCTGACAGACAGAGTAGTATGCTACCATAACCAGTTAACCAGGTTCTGATTATTCTGACATTACAGATACACACTGGAAAAATCTGTTAATATTCGTACTACATCATGAACCAGGATTCTACTTGCTGTAGATGCATAACATGCAAACATAGCCTGTGTACCAAAGAACCAAAAGTACTTAGGAAATTACCAGATGAAACCATAAGGTGAGCTGTAATGCATGAACTTCAGTGAAGTAACTGTATCTGTAGGAAAAAAAATGCAGCACAAAAACACTAGAGTTGCTACTTTTAAATGACTCATGTCAAAAAGGATAATTATAAATGACCAAAGATTTACCATCACGCAAGGTAGTACAGGACGTCAAAAGGATTTAAGTTGTCCAGCACAAAAGGAACATCAAAAAGCCTCAACAGATTATATAAACTGCACCAGCAATATACTCTTGATTTGGTTGCTGGACACTGAAAACCGCATTTACTTTGCTTTACAGCTCAGACTGTGGTTGATGACATTTCCATCATAGTCCTTTTTCCATATGCTCAGCTCTAGGAAACAGGTTCCCTTTAAAACTAAAATTTTCTCTGGCACATGTGAAACAAAATGTTGCAAACAACGCATTTCTCAATCAAAAATAATAAAAACAAAGAAAAAACTTTACACAACTGAACTGCGAAAGTGCCACATGCAACACATTCAGAATAATGGCTCATCTTTGCCCCCAGACCAGTGATGTTTCACTTGGTGCCCACAGAGCTCTGGAAAGGAGGGAGTATCTAAGTGGAGTTTCTGACTGGTTTACAAAATGTGACTGAAAGACCTATTATACAGGTAACCTGCTTCATCTGGTGCTAAAAACTATGTGGTAGAAGAACTGACGTTTAAAGAAAAAAATACTCAGAAAAAACATTAAGAGAAGAGCTTGTCATCCAGGACTCCCTTCTCTTTTACTTTGCTCTTTCTCATTCTTGGAGCCTCAGAAACATCGAGGATAGGAAGGAGCAACAGCTGTCCCAAAAAAACAGGAATTGTTCTCTATTCGCAGAGCCTGTTCCCTGAGTTTCTCAAACAGGCAACTCTTCTTGTTCTCAGAGTCCAAAATAGTCTTCTCAACTCCAAAAAGAGTTCACTCTGTGTATAAGATACATAACAGAAGTCCAGCACAGACTGAGGAGTGAATAAGTATGTAAACTGAAAACTGTCATGTGCGTTACCCATTATAATCCAGCAACGATGAGCTTGCAAGAACCTATGAAAGACTAAGGTAGGGAGACTACTCCTTGTGGGACCTCTTAGCCTATTTCTAAGAATCCAAAACGTTCACATACTATTTATTACATCAATTCTGATCAAAGGTATACAACAGTATTTGCCAGAAACTGAACATCTTAATGCATTTAAAATAATAATAATGATAATAAAGCAGCTTCTAAATGTTGCTTCAAATGCAATGGGTCAGCATTATTCTGTGCTATGAACTGTTACATCAAAATTTTGCCCAGAATACCTCAGGCACTTCAAACAGAAGTTATTATAATAAAATGACATCATATAACTGCCCTGGAACAGTAAGCAGGTGAAAGATATCTAACTTTCTGTGAAGTACTGCATTAGATTGACTGGATTTGTTAAAACGTCTTGCAACACGTTTGTGTATAATTAACTGTTCTCACTGCTAGAGGCCAAATAAAAGGCTACAGCAATTTTTTGCTTTCTCCACATCATCTTGCCAAAGAATTTCCAAAATAAAACTCTAGACCACAGGTGTGTTTGTACTATTTAGGACATCTCACCCTTTCAATCATGTTTCTGGTCTTCTCTGTTCCCACAGGGACATCATGAACACGGTACTGGGAGCAAAGATAACTCATCACAGGATGAGGAGCATCAAATAACTCTCGTAAATACGAGAAAAATCCGTATCGGCTGAAGAAGAGAAAAAAAACCATGCATCAGAAATAAAATTTGGCAGGTAAGCCAGTTGAAGTCACCAAAGGGTCAGAAAGAAGTCCTGCTAACTCAGAACTGAATTGGTGAAAATTTGTCTTCTGCAGAAAATTTCAATATATAGCAACACCACCAAAGGTCGGTTCTGGATCCAGCCGCACCTAGGCTCCTCTCTGAGCAAGGGTTTAGAGAGCAAGAACCTGGTGACTCAGTGGGAGAGTCAACCTATTCCCTTACACTTTCTTGCACTCTGTGTAAATCATTTTCCACTCAAAATCTCCTCCGATTTTGTATTCCACTTACTTAGTAAGTCATAGAGTGAACCTAGCCAATGAACTCTGTAACATCACATTTCCTAAATTTTCAGTAAAATCTTTTCTTGCAAAACCTGTGAGTGATCATTTAAGTGACCTAACCACTCATTCGCGACAACATTGTATTTAAAACCATTCCCCACTGATCTAATCTGATACATACTGTAATTCTTCAATAGGTCTCGAAGGTAAGCTTTCAGCACACGATACGGCAGGCGCACAGACAGCATTCACTCTTAGTTTCTGACGATCGCGCATCTAAATACAGATTACATTAGATTATTTGGTAAAAAAGGGCAGAAAAATACACTACATGAAAGTCAAGTATTTATTCTTGATTCACAGATTCAGGATTATTTTAAACTGACAGCTTCTGGAAGAACCCACAAAAATCCTCTCTGGCTCAGGCACAACTGAGTTCTCTAAAAGCCAAGCTTAGTTAATGTCTCTGCATGAAAATATCACGCACTAGAGAAAACAAAAGCAATCAGAGAAATCTAGAGCCAGGTGCTCAATCTAAATAGCTATTTAGATTTAGTTTAGCTAAGCTGAATGTAATAAGGAAGCACTCTCTGTCAAGCTGTATGGCCATTTTGCACAGATAATGGCAGATCACTGGCTACAGAGGCTCTGGAAAGCCTGATCCTAGCAGGACAGAAAAGATTGAGGACACCAATGAAAGATCAGTTTGGCTGGTTAAAGCAACCTTGCACTGGGTTCCACAACCATGGAGGCAAGAGAAGCCCCACAACCTCAAATATCACCACTACTGCTCATGTATATAAAATGACTAGGTTCGGTGAAGGGTAGATAGATCTTAAAAAATTTTAGGACAGTTTGTCACTAATCACACTATTCTGCAGACAGTAGTTGGGAATAGATAGATTATGACAGATAACGTCGTATCTTGTGGCTTTTTTCTCCTGTGTCATCTGTCCGGCTCTCGAAGGGAACACTCTTCCTTACTGCTCCAGGAGACAGCAGTAGTAAGAAAATATAAGCTTGATTTGCTGCTAGGTCAACTGTCTTCTCACAAAAGATGCCCTCTTGCGTCTTTAGTCAGGAGGCATTGGAAATGCTCCGTACTAAATTTGTAGCTTCCTGCTGTCTTTGTTTGTACACAGTATTTTCTCCTCAGTGATTACTGCCTTGTCAAGGAAGAGGAAATTTATTTCTAAAAAGAAATATTCTCTTAATATTCCTGCATCCCTCCAGTTGGTCTAGGCCTTAAAAAAAAAAAAAAAAATTTACTCCAGAAGGAAACATTTGAATACTTTGTATTAGCTATTGTGCTGATATTGCCAATCAAAACTTAATAAATACAGATTTACTTGGTAGACTCCGAAGTTTAGGGCTCCTACATCAGTATTTAACTAGTTTTAAAAACTGGTATCTACTTACCTCCACAAGAAACATTTCCATATCCTCTTGACTCTCAAATACAAAAGCCCTCATGTCATTAGCCGAAATGTGATTTTCAACATATTTAGCATATCTGTTGTCTTTCATATTGATCTGATAAAGAAATGTAATGAAATAGAGATTTAATACAATTGGACTTAACAGGCTCCCAAAACATTTTAAGCAGTCAGATGATATCCAAGCTTACATTTAATGAAAACAAAGACAGTGTTGAAATGTCTTTACAGACATATTCCCTGTCTTATTGCAACCAATTCTCTTGTGAGGAAATCTACAGTAACTCACATGTCATTGTGTTTATTTTAGCCATCTATACCCTTTCTTAGCATTCCTGGAGCCATCTCTGTCTCCACCATACCAGGTCCTCGCCTCTTCTACTCCACCCTAACCTTACAATTGCAATCACCACCATCTCATGTCTAGTGGCTCTGCTCCAGTACCACTAAAGGTACCTCACTGTTTAGAAGCAGCTAACCTAAGGAATCAAAACCAGAAAATGCCACACTCCACAAACTATTTATATGCAGTTCCCTTTGATTTGGACACAGTGAACATCACCAAATGTAAATACAGAATTGTGAAGCCCTGAAAAGACAGAGATTCACAGATGGACTTAATTATCTTCAAATTCTTAAAAAAAAAATCCACATTTAAGATGGATGAAGCTTTTCCTATCTGAATGAAATGTTGATGTTAGAATCCTTCAGTAATTGTCAATAATAATTAGATATTATGTCACCATACGTGACAAACATAGGCAAAATTACACAAACTACACAATTCAACAACCTCAAGTTAGCCCAAGGCTGGGTACATTTACTAGCAATGTGAAAGCTAGAATTTATAGGTACTTCAGACTAACTTACATTATATCAAAGAAAACAAATTCATACATTAGTGGATGTTGCAGAGATTAACGAGGCCTTAAAGTAAAAGCAAAGGCATCCTATCAAGGCATCTGTAAAATTAATTTGTTGTGATATTCCAGACAGAATTGGAAGTTCTCGTAAAAACAGCAAATACTTGGTATTTTATACTAAACAAAAGTAATTTTGAATTGTTCTAGCGCATGCACAAAGCATAAGAATTGATATACAAATATTCCACATTCAACTACTTTAAATTGTAGCAATATACTATTAAAACAAGCTTGCAGTTCTGAAGAGGAAGAAGAATGCACTGGAGTTCTTTGTCCTCTTCACATTATAGGGAGCGCATATTATGAGAGGCTGGGATAATGGTGGAGGAATGCACTAGAAAACCAACAGCCTCTCTGAAAATGTATTCCTGCTATTCCCAGGAATAGCAGCGTCTATCAAACCAAAACACAAAACAAAACTAGGACAGATCAGGTGTTTTCTGTGTCTGTAGCTGGCTTTGCAAGGCAAACCCCAAAAACACCTGGGGGTCACTGGAGAGAGACCAGCAGAGGGCTACAAGGATGGTGAAGGGACTGGAACATCTCTCCTATGAGGAGAGGCTGAGGGAGCTGGGCTTGTTCAGCAGGAAGAAGAGAAGGCTGAGAGGGGACCTAATATATACTTACAAATATCTGAAGGGTGGGTGTCAGGAGGATGGGGCTGAGCTCTTTTCAGTAGTGCCCAGCGACAGGACAAGGGGCAATGGGCACAAAGTGAAGCACAGGAAGTTCCGTC
>Ga0181612_156125_pt1 | contig 14491 bp, 10 predicted proteins | sample HoacroProtozoa21_FD_119630 | JGI IMG/M metagenome (GOLD analysis project Ga0181612, IMG submission 119630) | Hoatzin crop microbial communities from Cojedes, Venezuel. Combined Assembly of Gp0051906, Gp0051904, Gp0051908 | reverse complement strand
TAATTATTATTTTAAATGGAAGCATTTTGGATGTGTTTAGCCGACTTCCCTGCTGGTATCCCTGCATGGCGCTGTGAGGTTGCCGCTGCCGGTGGCCTGTCCAGGCAGCACCCACTCCCTGTCCGAGGAGTTAAACATAGGTGCTGGCCGCACGAGGCACTTCGGTACATGTTAATTATCCTGGTGCTTTTTAGGGATCTTGGGTGAAATACGTGTTTTTATAGTCAGTTTTCTTTTTTTAAGCAGCCTGGAGTACCAGCCCTTTAATTACACCAAAAAATGCCCCCCACCAGCACTCTCTGTTCACCAGCCCTGACGAAATTCAAGCTCAAAGCTCGGCGTGTGCTCGCAGCTCTCCCGCACAGGGCAGCCTGTGGCAGCATGGGGCAGCTGGCGGTGCCTGGGTCCCTCTCAGTGCTGGTGTCTCTTGTTACCGGAGGCTGCTGCGTTGGCATCGGAAAACTGCGTTGGCTTCTTTTCCTTTTTTATTTTCTTTTTTTTTTTGTGTGTGTGTGCGTGGGTTTTCCTGGTGCGAGTTGCCAGCTGAAAGCCACGGCCAGCTCCAGGCCTCCCTTGTAATTACGGCTCCTCGCAGTGACACAACGGCCTTTGAAGCCCACGGGGCAGGCAGAGCTGCGCCCTGTGCCCCCGGGCTTTGCACGCTGGGCACGCCGCCTGGCTTGCTGCCGGACCCCCGGGGGGCTGCAGGGGACCTCTGCCTCCCCAAAAGCAGGTGATGTGCATGGCATTTCATCAGCAGTTAGCAACTCCCCACAACCTACCTGTTGATGTGGCAATGAGCAAGGAGGCAAAATAAAAATAAAAAATAATAAGAAGCTTTGTTTTTCTGGTCCTAACCTGGAAATTTGGTTAACTGGAAATCTTTTGCTTCCCAAACAAATTCAGATTCAAACTGAGCTCCCCTGGATGGGGGTGAGGCTTTTGGTGAGTGCAGCCCCCAGTTTTGAGCAGAAACATGAGCATTCAGGTCTTCCACTGCAAAGTAGGTTTTTCTGCCCTAAATAACTATAGTTCTATCGCTGGCTAACCTGCGCATCGCCGTCCTGCATGAAGGCATGCATTTTCCAGCCCCGCTGTTCCATCTCTGAGGGTTGTAAGGCTGATGGCATCAGCTGGGATTTGCGATTCTCATTGCCACTGTGGAAAGCAAAGCCACATTCAGCGAGGAGTCGTCCCCTTGAGCTGCTGCAGCCCTGGTGCCTGCAGGAGCAGCAAGGGGCCTTTGCTAGTCGATGCAAGAAAAATCTGGGAAAGAAGGAGCAGAGGTGCACTAGAGAGCTGGGTGACTGAAATCCCAGCAGGGAATGATAAATACAGGGAAAGGAGAAAGGATGTCCCTGCAGAGGTGGGTGCAGGGGGGCAGCTGCAGTACCCACGTGCCCCCATCCCCTGCCATCAGGGGAAGGGCAGGAGGGGTGGGTTCCTGCCACTAAGGTTCCTGCTGAGCTTTAGGTGGCCATGAAGGTGGGTCTTTTGCATTACTTTTTTGCTCCAGGCAGTTGTTCTGCTTTGCTGGGGATGTGCGCAGAGCCACCAGATTTCAGCTGGGGAATACCTGACCTTAGAGAGTGGGAGGCTGGGCTGGCCCCTGCGTGGGTCTGTGTGGTTCAGGGGCACAAAGCAACAAAGCAGACGTGCATTTTGTAGAATCTCTGTGGCAGTGATTCTGTGGCTCTCAAAGGGGGCGTTGGTGACACCTGTATCCGGGTCCCCTTTTCTTTCCCTGCCTTTCCCAAGGCCTGTTTCACCTCTGCAAGCAGCCTGGAGAGGGATTTGTTTGGATTTAGCCTTTTTTTGGCTAACAGCTATGCCCAAGTAACTGTGGAGCCAGGCCTTTGAGGTTGGTCTTTTTTGTCTTCTTGAAAAAACAGTGACAGAATTTCCCAAAAAGAAGGCAGACACCCCCTGAGAACAGATTTCCCAATATTTATTTTAATTTAAACCCAAAGTGTTATTATACCCTCTGGCCTCCCGGCCGTTCCTCTAAGGCCAGGCCATCAATTAAGAGGCCCAGTGCAAACCTCCCCAGGTTTGGCAGCGGCGCGGGGCGCTATGTTTGTGCACCAAATCTGCTGGCGTTGAAGTTTGGGGGTTTTCTGGCGCACACTGGTGGGCTGGCGTCACTCCGGGCAGGGCGGCGACTGGCTTGGGGGGGGCAAAAATAGAGCTTATATCCCGGCAGGGCAGCAGCAGGAGGAAATCTGTGCTGGTCGACTTCGCGGGCAGCTGTCCGTGCTGTGGCGGGGTAAGCTTGCTGCTGCTTTTCCCAGCCCGGTTGGCATTGCCGTCTGCTTTTTGTGGGGGTATGAGGGGGCTCAGCTTGCTGATGTGGCTGGTGTTCCCCTTTCCTGGGTCTGTCGTTTCACGGAGGAATCAGGATGAGGGGATGAGCCTCACTGCATGGCCAGGGAAGCTAGCTTGTGGCCAGCTCTTTTCTAGCCTGGCTTAAATGAAGATGGGGAAACTTCAAGTGCAGGTAAATATGGTAACAATTCCCCTCAAACCTCAGCACAGCTGATGGTGAGTTCAGCCAGAGGAAGGGTAGGGAAAAGGAAGGTTGGTGTTTCTGACTGAGCCGGGGGGGCTGCTGGGAGCACCCCTCCCTGGGGGGAGGCTGGGGGGCTGCGGGAAGGGTCAGGCATGCTCCTTGCTGGGGCTGGCATGGAGGAAGGCAGGCTGGGTTTTAGTGCTTAGGGGGTGCAGCTTGGACCTGTCCAGAACCAAGCTTTACCCCTGGATATGCCTACGGGGGGCTCCTTGAACTGGTGCCTTGCCGCTGCTATTTTTGTCTATAGCAGACTGTAGAAGCGGATGATGTTCATTTATTTGTTTGCTTATTTCTTTTTCCTCAATGAGGTTAAACTCTGTGGTGTAATTCCCGGAGGCGCTGCTCCCTGGGCAGAGCCTGAGCAGGTTGCAGGGCAGTAGTTCTGCTCAAGGGAAAGCAATGAGAGTGAAACTCACTCTTCTGGTATTTCATGGCTTCCTGCAAAACCGAAACGTATTCAGGGAAATTGAGGCAGATCTGTCAAAAAAAATAAAAAAGCCTTGGGTCTCTGGAGGGGTTGGGTGATCCTATCAAGATGTGGCTGGAGGTCCACCTCTCTGCTCCCTTCTCACCCGTGTGGACACAAACACCTGTACCGTTTGGGGTAGTGATGGTGCTTTCTAGCCGAAAAGCAAGTCCTTGTCGTGTTTCGCTGTTCCTAGAGAAGGCAGCCATGAGGACGGCCCTGGTCTTCGCCTGCCTGGTGGGGATGGCCTGCGCCTTCTCGGTGAGTGCCAGGCAGGGGGGAGACCCCCTGGCCTCACTGGTGCAGCTATGGGGCACATGCCAACCCAATCTTTCCCCCAGGTCAAGAGCTGGCTGCGGCAAGCCAAGTCAGACGACTCAGAAGAAAACGCGGTAGGTTCTTCCCCTTGCCCTGTGTGCCTGGCGCCATGCGGTGCTGGCCTCGAGGAATAGGATGTTTCAGTCACTCCTGTACCCAAGCCCCCATAGTGACGGCATTTATCCCTTTCTTCTCCTGGTAGGTGTTCAAGAACAGGCACCGATATTACCTGTACAGATACACCTACGTGTATCCCCCGCAGCGACGGTACCAGGTGGGTGCCTCAGAGGGGTTGCTGATGCTTCACTGCCCACCACATGCAGAGATATCAGCCCAAATGAGACAGGGGCGTGGTCTGTGCCCCATCTGCCACTGGTCTGCAGGGCTGGGCTGAGACCGTTGCACTCGTGGCACCAATGGAGACCCGCCAGCCTGGCTACTGCTCGATTTTCCCTCTCCTTAGGGAAGTGACTCATCGGAGGAAGAGGGGGACGGCTCAGAGGAGGAGAAGGAGGACGAAGGTGGGGTGAGTACGGCAAACCAGCAGACTGCAAAACAAATATGGGAATTTGGGAACTGTCTTTGGTTTTTGTAGTCTCTGCTCATCAGTGTTTGTGGCTGCTGACCGCCCACAGCCTTGCACTCTGGATGCAACTGGATTTTCTACTCTGGGCTTTATTTTATTATTTTTCGTGCATTTTTTTCCTTTTTCTTCTTTTTTTAAAGAGGATGTGTGGGGTATGCACCAAACAACCCTGAGAGAAACTTTCCCGGTTTCCATTTTCAGTGTCTCGGAAAGGAGCAGGACAGGTAGAAGCAGGGAGGCTCACCTGAGAGGCAAAAGGCGCTGTTAGAGACTCCTCATACCTTCTGTTTTCTGAGTACATTGCCCCCATAGCACTGATAAAACTATTATGGAAAATACAGTTATGCTCTGCACACGTGCGTGTGGAGGGACACAAACTGATGCTGGATCGGGAAACGCACGTTTGTACCAGCCCAGCCGGTAACGCTGTTCCTGTCTCCTTGGACAGTATGAGCTCAGGCACCACTGCCTTGGTGCGAGTCACCCAGGTCCAAAATTAAATGCCAGGGGTTACAAAGGTCTCTTGTGCCTCAGCAGCCTGCAAATGCTCCAAAATAATCCCGTGGTCTCAGGCACACAGGTGCTTTGAGAGAGGGATCCGGCATGCTTGGAAACCTATGTGTTTGGTCTCATTGTATTCTTTTTTTTTTTTTTAATTTAATGATTTGAATGCAGGGGTCTTTTTAACAGCAGCGTAAGCCTGGCCTTTGGGTCTTAAAACCCTCTTTGAAGGCCTGCCTGGGGCTGAGGTGCAGCACGGGGTGGCCCCTCTGCCCCCGGTGCCTCTGCCAGCCCCGGCACCTCCCTGCAATTTGCCCCTTTCTGCCAGCACTGCAATCTCTAGGGATAACTTTGAGTCGTGGGACGAGACAGCTAAAGGGGGAACTTTGTTCCTGAGGACAAAATTAAGCGCAGGAATGCAGCTGCTGTTTGGGGCCGTTCCTTTCACTGCAAGGGCACCAGAGCAGTGGCCGTTCCCAGGCAGGGATGCTGCGTGCCTTCACTGGCAGGGGATGGTCAGCAAGATAAATCATGGTGAAAGGTGCCAAGGTCAGGTTTAAGTATGTAAAGAGCATCGCTATAACAGCTGCTAGATGGGGAGCATTGCTCCCATCAGCACAGCCAGCTGCAGCATGCAATCTGGTGGCTCCTCCAGCGGAGAGGAAAACAGCCTGGGTTTTCTCTGGCATCAGATGCACCCATATTTTAAGTGTTTGATTTGGCTCAGAATGCCAAAGTGAGCATCCTTGGTCTTGGCATGCTAGCAGTGGGGATTGTCTGGGGCAGGGATGGCAGTGACCCCACATCTCCCTGCCATGGCTGGGTTCATTTGCCGGCAGCAAGGTGCTCCTCCTCCCGGTCTGGGGACAGGGTGAGATTCCCCCACCAGTTACTTAGTGGTTGATCCAGGCTCTGCTTGCATTTCAGTTATTCATTGCCTTTTTTAGTGGCACAGACTGCCATGCACACCGCTGAGAGAACTGCTCTGCTGCATGGTCTCTGAGGCCGAGCAGTGCTGACAACTTATTGTTGGTGGGGTTTGGGCTTGCGCCTGGCTTAGAGCTGTCTTGCTCTCACCAGCTGTCTACACCCGGTGTGTACTGTGTCCGCATGCAGCATGCCTGTGGCTTTCTTTTTTTATCGGAAACTGGGAGAGGAAACTTCAAAAGCAAACCTTTAGATGCTTTGCAAAGCAAAATGTGTAGCCAGAATGGGAACACCCAGCTCCAGCCACCACCACTTAATTGCATGGCTCAGGCTGCCCTGCTACAGCTTCTTGATTTCAGCCTGGGGCGAGGCCCGTGGGAAAGCAGGAGACCCGGAGCAGCACCCAGACGCCATGCGTGGGGATGCTGCATGTCCTTCTCGCTGCTGGGAGGGCTGTGCTCCACTCCCACTGCTGACCACCTTCTCTCCCTGTCCCTGCAGGAGTCATCCCATGCAGGCACCAAGGCAGCTGGCCACCCCGCTGGAGCAGCTCCCGGGGACAGCCAGGCTGGGCCGGGAGGAGACCTCACGTCTTCCCAGCAGGTGTGGCTCAGGGGGGCTGGAGGGGAGCCGCCATGGGCGGGGGCTGTGTCCACTGCATGCTCACTTGCATCCATGGGATGCCCTGCACCCTGTTTCTGCTTGCGAGTCTGCTGTGCAAGATGCCCATGGCTGGGCCAAGAATTAACCCAGCGGGAGGGTCAGAAGGGGCACCCCCAAAAAGGCAGCCTTGCCATGCAAGGTGCGGGGAGTTGCTCAGCTGTGCCCACGCCTGCCCCATGCCATGCAGAACTGAAAAGTTGCAACTTCCCTATGTTCAACTAATGCTGTGTTATTTCCCCCCTGCCAGGGCAAGGGCTGCCAAGGGCCCTGGAAGGGAGGCAGGAACAGTGCTGTCGTCAAGGGTGGTGACTCTGAAGATGAAGACAGCGATGAGAATGAGGAGGAGGAGGAGGAAGAAGAGGTAGTCGAGAATGAGAATGGCGTCAACGGCACAAGAACCAACACTACCGAGGGGGCAGATGGACCTCACGGCAATGGCACCATGGTGGCTGAGGAGGGCACCGGTGCAGCTGAGGAGGAGGAGGAAGAGGAGGAGGAAGAAGAAGAAGAAGAAGAAGAAGAAGAAGAGGAGGAAGAGGAGGAGGAAGAAACCGAAGCTACCACTGTTGCCAGCACCACCAGCGAAGAGGGGCTGTCTCAGGCGACTACCACAGAAGATGGAGGACCCACGGACACCACCACAGCTGGGGAGCAGTGGGAGTATGAGGTGACAGCAGGGGGCCACGGCCGGGGAGATGAGGGCACCACCGATGGCAACTATGGGGAGCAGGATGAGTACGCCCGTGGGGACAGCTACCGGGCCTACGAGGATGAGTACGGCTACTACAAGGGGCATGGCTACGATGTGTATGGCCAGGATTACTACTACAGCCAGTGAGTGGGTGGCAGGGCAGCCTTGGTGTGGCCCCCCGCCTGCCCTGTCCCGCTCAGGGACGTGCAGCCGAAGGCTCACCGCAGCCAAAGGGGATGCCAGGCAGCCTGCGGTGCACACTGGCTCCGTCACAGGCCTTTTTTTTGTATCTCACAAAGCGAAATGAAATAAAGCAACCGAACTGAGCATGTTGGTGATGGAGGGTTTGCTGCCGCAGTCAACGGGGCGGCACGATGCTTGGTGGGCTGAGGGGCCACAGGTGCTCATGCTGCTCCACATTAAATCTCTTTATTCCAGCTCAGATGCACACAAAAGGAGGGAGGAACAGAAAGGCTAGCTAGTAGTCTGTAGACTCCCATCCAAAAATGGAAGGGCATTTTTAAGGTCACTGCTGTGGGCTTACTGCCATGTCCTATGCGGATTTGATGTGAATTTGCAATATGTGGGTGACAACTTTGCCACATCTTCCACTCCTTGGTAGCACGCCTCCTGTGGCCTGACCACACACCAGGCAATATTCATAACGGTGAAGACATTGATTTCTCTTTCCATGCATCACTAGCTAGCTGTAGATGCACACCCCTGTAATGAAAGCCTTACTTCTGCATCCCTGCGCCAGCCATGGGGGTCCCACTGAGGCTGGGCACCTCGGACATGTTTCAGGCACTGGTGCTGCAGCCCAAAAAGGCCAAAAGGTCCATGTCTATCCCCGCCACTCAGCCTCGTCCCCAGGGCAAGGTAGGCTTGTCACAGTGACAGCGGTGCACCCACTTGCCTCCTGCATCAGGGATGGGGATGCCCAGCTTGCGGTCCCCAGGATCCCTGTCCAGAGTCACCTCCCCGTTGCGAGTGTGGCCCCAGACAACTGGGGATCAGCACCAGGGATGGGGAAGGACCAAATCTTGTGGCGTTCCAGGCAGGTGCCCCCATTTAGGAAAAGCAATGGCCCTCACACACAGGTTACAGCAGGTACCGCACTGCCCTCGTGCTCTTGGAAAGCAGACCTGTGTTCAGCTCCCGATACAGGTCTAACTGCAGAAGAAGTTTCTATTCTCACAGCAGCAAGCTGCTGGCTGCCACCAGAGTGGCAAGGGGTGCTACCTGCAGGGTAGGCACCTCCGGGGCCAAATCCCTACCGCAGCACTGAGGAGCCCTGCACATGCTTGCAGCTGGTGGGGGGACGCAAGAGCCCTGTCGTCCACATCCCCAGGGGGTGCCCAAAGACGTCAAGGAACCAGCATGGACAAAGGGCCCTGGCACTGCTGTGGGCCGGGTCCCACTAGCACAGGGCGCCCAGCCTGGCCCCATGTGCGTCAGCCCTCCGGGCACCTGGCCAAAGCTCTGCTTCCCTGAGCTAAGGCGCACCGGCTGGCTGCACCGGTACCCGCTGGGCAGCATCCGACTGCAGCTCCCTGGCCAGAGGGAAAGTGCAAGATTCCTTCTGGCTCCGAGATTTTCTCCCACCTGAGGTTGGATGATGATGGTTTAAGCATTCCTGGCGTTAATGCAGAGATGGTGTCTGCTCCCAGGGTTTGAGCAGGGGCAGGGTGGTGGGTGAGGTGGGAGCTGTTGTCACCATTACCACAGTAAGCTGCTGAGCTAGGCTGGCCGCAACAGGGGGAACCCCCCCTTGGCATATGCGTAGGAGACCAGCAATACCACTGAAGCTAGAGGGGGGCAGGAGGAGAGTACCTATGTCAGGCACTTCCTTGTAGCACCTTCCGACAGCAAATGTGGGCTCAAAGTGACCTGTGTAAGCAGCACATTAAAAAAATCATTTTTTTTTTTCTTTTTTACCACTGTGCTATTTTGCACTTGCACTGGGCTTAGGTTGGGGGCAGGGATTGAGGTTGAAACCCAAGAAGCAAGTGTTGGAGGCTACTGTGTGGTGGTGGCTCTCAGCTTGGCCAGCGCTGACTTGCAGTGCTGGTCGTGGCTGTGACCAGGCCAGGCTCAGTGTATCGCCCTTTCCTTTCCGCAGCCCAGCCAGCTTTCCCATGTCAGTCACGGTGAGCACGCTACAGCCCACTGCACCCCCTCTTATCAATAACCAGCCTGGATGTGTGCCACACTAAGATCTGCGCTAATCATCGAGCAATTTCGCCTTCAGAACAGATATTTATAAACCATGCTTTCTGTTTATCCAGCCAGGTGGAACATTTGATAGCTGTCTTCCACCACAAACACATTTTTAGCTGGAAATTACTCCCCCTGGTTATCTGCGGGCACTGCCAGAACTGACAAATGTCCCTGGGCAGGAGCTGATTGGCTCCACGTGCCTGGGGCCAACTTTAAATTTCAGCAAAGTGGGCACAGCCTCCACGGTCTGCCACTGGGACCTGCCTCCGACGGCGAAAGGTAATCTTCTTACCTAGTTTGCCTGCTCTGTCTCTCCCCGGCCATTCAGCTTTGTCCTCCCTGAGCAGGGCATCTCCTGCTTTCACTCTGGGCAAGCTGCAGTGGGGATGGGGAGATTACCCAAGTCTCGGCTGTGCGTGTCTCCGCATCGCGCTTTCTTGAGCCTACGTTGCTTTGTACTGCTGATCCTTGTGCATGAATTGCCTTCCGATGTTTTCTGTAGCAATGCTTGCATGGCTGAAAACAGTCTCCAGGCTGGACCTGCAAGCCCAAGCCAGGGTGGATGGGTGCAATGAGTATTATTTGCCAACAGAGCTATTATCTCCTGCCATTTATCAGTGCTGTTGCAAACAGTGTGCAAGTTTCTTCATTCAGACTTAACGATGCATGGCTTAGCCTGCAGTGGTTTTGGTAGTCATTTATTGCAACTAAGCACCCAAGCTGCTTTGACAGAGAGAGTTAAGAAGCTTTAATGCCCGGTGTTGGAGTTCCCACTCGGTGCTGCTGGCCGTGCGATGTTGAGGGCCACCGCAAAGGCTGGGGAAAGCCGGGCTGGCTGGATAACCCCGCTGCCATGGGGGCTTTGGGACAGCAGGAGCTTTTTGGTTGCTGCTGACCAGGACTGTTGGGCACTGCAAGTCCCAGGAAGACAAACTCCAGTGATGCTTTGCTTTGTGTCCCCAGGAGCTGCCCAAGATGCAGACAGCCCTTGCGTGCCTGTGCCTGTGCCTGCTCAGCACGGCCCTCTCGACACCCGTGAGTATGGCTCTCCCCGGCTTCCCAGCGCGCCACCGAAAGCGTAGGGTGTACCACCTAGTGCGTCCTGGCATGCTTTCAGCAGCAGCAAAACAGGAGCTGTACTTGCATATAGCACCTCTGGGGCTTGGGGAGGGTTTTGAGGTGCTGGCACAGAGGTGAACTCAGCAGGAAAACCACATATTAGCACTTAGGTGCCTGAGCATGTCCCTTTAATCTAGCAGTTAGGGCATCGCGCAAGGGCTGGTCTAGGTCGCTGTGACTCTTCCCTTGATTCTGCGGATTTGGGATCTGCCCAGAGCTTTTGGCCTGAGAATGGCCCAAGCAGGGCCACAGAAAGGGAGGCACAGAGGGGATGCTCGCCTTACCCACTTGGGTAACAGGGGTCGGAGGGGCGCCTGCAATTATATTCCAGCTCTCCTAATGTGAAATTAGGACAGACACAACTCAAACAAAGGGCAAGGTGAAGTAAATATAATAGTAGCCATTTTTGTCCTGCATAACTGTTGCCCAGCATACTAAATACACAGCTAGAGTGAAAATCTGCTCTTATCGAAGGCTTGCTTTTCCAGCAGGGTAAGGAGGAGAACAACCACCTCTGCCCTGAGGGCTGGGCCTGGGCCGTGTATCCTTTAGCCCCCAGGGCAAGCTTGTGCTACTGGGTCTCTAAGCAGGGCAGCACAGAGAAAGGCAATAAATCAGTGCAGATTTGCTTTTCAGCTAGGGGCACAGAAGAGAGCCAGTTAATACTGTGCTGTGTAACCGGGGCTGTAATTGAGCCTTTGACATTGTTCACAAACATTGGAATAAGCTGGGAATATTTAATACTCTTGGGTGCATTTCTGCCCCTTTCAGCTGGATTTGGGGCTTCAGTGGCTGATTTTGCTGAGACCAGAGGGGGCCCTATCTCCATGGGGACACCTACCCCTCTGGCATGTAAGGGATGCCCTGAAATGGCTTGGTGGGGCTCACAGGTACCTCCCACCTCCAGGTCCCCCATTGCTGAGAGATACAGTGGCCCATACATCCCAAAAGATGCCAGGATAATCAGGGGAAGGCAGAAGCTTGCAAGCATGTATAGAAACCTGTCTGTAAGGGCACAGATGTCACTGATCTGTTGCCCAGTAAACACTGGGAACCACCACCAGTTAGCCACCTCCAGGCTCCCATTGCAGTCAGATAGCAGGCTGTCAGTTGGAGCATTGTGGTATGAGCAGCAGTGCCACGTATTAAAACTGTTCTGCAATAAAAATACTCTCCATCGGAATCCAGTAAGAGGGTATTTGCAGACCAACACTAGCCTCTTAAAAGTACCATGCAACACAGGCATGCTGTAGCAGAATTTGCAATACTTTTCAGACCCTGAAAATGGGTTTTTGACCTTTCTTATTGCTGGCTTTAAGCTAGCACCCCAGGTAGTGCCTGGGAATTTACTGGCTTATCAGCACTTTTTTCCCACCCTTCCCCGGATGCCATGGCGTGCCCATCACGCTGTGCAGGGCGGCCGGCTGGCAGCGGGTGTTGGCAGCTGCCTGGCTGCCAGGGCAGTGTTTCACACCTCGACTCCCGCTTGTGTTTTCCTGCCCACAGGTGCCGCTGCCCGTGAGAGCTGCTGGGAACTGTGTAGGACAGCACCGGGTATGTCCCCATCTGCCCTATCTGGACCCCAAGGGGTGCCCTGCAGCAGGGGCACGGGGAGGAAAAGCCTCTTTTAGAGGGAACCCCAGTGAGGCGTGGAAAGAGATGGGCAGTCCCCTTGCGTCTGAGTAGCCCTTACAAATCACAGGGGAGGGGAAATGTGTGATGTGCTCAGGTGAGGGAAGGGATTCCCCCTGCTGCCTGCTCCTCTGCCTCTGCCCAGCCCCAGAGCACAAATACTTGCTGTACCCACAGGTGACATTGTAAAAGTCCCAAGCCAAGCTGTTATGGGGTTTTGTCAAGGTGCGTCAGTGTAAAATGCATCAATAACAAAATTCAGATTAGTGTGGAAGAAAATTCCTGGTTTTGTCTATTGGAAGGCAGCTGCTGTGCTTCCAGCACTTCGGTTGCTGTTGCCCCATCACTCATTTCTGATCATCAACCAGGTTGTTTACTCAAGCCATAAGCTACCTTGAAAAAAATCAAACCCACAGCTCCTGAAAGTAAACAAAGGCAGAAAATGAGCCCAAGGGGAAATCAACCCCTGTAGCCCAGGCGGCGAACACACGCATCCTGCCCAGGTCCCTGTCCGTGCTGGTGGCCACAAGGCAGTGTGAGCTACCACCCGCCCTGAGGTCCCACTGGTTGTTGGTGGGACCCTGCTGCGACGCCAGGCGCAGCAAGGGAAGATACTGCCATTGGGTTTAATAAGAAAATTGTGGGTTTTGGTTACTTCTTTCCCCACCAGATACTGCTGAAAGGCTGCAATGCCAACCATGGCTTCTACGTTTTCAAATATGTCTACTCATTTTCGACGCGGAGGAACCAGACACAGATAAAGGTGAGGAGGCAGCCAGGCACCTTGACAGGACCGACCCCAGCTTGGCTGTGTCTCCCCATGCAGCCGGTGAGCACTGAGGCTTGCCCTAACCTCTTCCTTGTGTGTACTGCACAGAAGGAAGAGGCTAACAGCCAGAGCACTGTCTCTGGTCACCAGCTGGACGAGGACAATGCCAGGTGGGGGCCATCGGAGAATGGGGCAGCCCCAGAGCGAGGTGACGATGGCAGCACCAATGTGATGGAGAGTGAGACCGGCCTCAAGCCCAAAAACCACAGTGCCCAAGGTGTTGGCAGGGATGCTCACAGCCCTCACCCGGGCACCGGCATGCAAGCACGAGGTGGTGTTGGTGTCGCAGGTCCCACCCTGGCCAGCTTGGAGGGAAGCGGTGACCTGGATTTGGTGGTTGAAGTCGATGGTGGTGTTTCCCTTGTCCCCCAGAGCAGACACCCCAGCAAGGCCATGGAGGGGAACAGATCTGGTGTCAAGAGTGAGGAGGACAGGAACGATGGTGCCCCCGGGGGGGTTCCAGTGGAGGGGGCCATGACAGTTGGGAGGGAAAGGGCCCCCACCACCACAGGAGCTGTGGACGAGGGCAGTGGTGAGGCCACTGTCCCTGGCCAAGGGCAGGAGGGTGTCATGCAGGGCACAGGGATGGGAGGCACTGCTCTCACCTCTGTCACTGAAAAGATGGAGAACATCCAAGTTGACACCAAAGGTGTGGATGAGTATACTTACATCCCCGACTCAGGCAGCATCACTGTTACCCGCGGGAAGGTGGGCAGCACAGCAAAGGCCACCAGCTTCACCCAGATCTCTCCGGACAAGGACGACAAGGTCAACATCTTCATTGGTAGGGCTAAGGTCCACGTGGGGGAGCAAGAAACCAGCCAGGGTGGTGGCAGCAAGGATGGCAACATTCCCACGGCGGGAACAAGCAGCCCCCTGCCTGGGCTGGGCATCACTGTGGCACACGATGGCAATGACAATGATGGCATCCCTGCTCACGGGCAGCCTGAAGGACCTGTCACGACAGCCATCCCAAGCCATGGGGACAGCGTCACCAGCAGCTCTGGGGACAGCCATCCCACAGGAGATGGTGAGGATGGTCACACCAGTGCTGGTGATGGAGCAGGACCAGTGGCCCCCGGCCCCTGGAGGGTTGCTAGTGGTGACATTACTGTCCCCGCGGGGGCTGGCACCCGTGGGAATGGTGATAGTGAGGGGAGAGGTGAGAGTCAGAGGTCCGATGGGAGGCTTGGACACCTGGCTGTCACCACTCCCCACCAGCAGGCTGACGAAGAGGCCACCGCTGCTGTCCCAGCCAAGGGGGTCAGGGTCCGCCTGGGGGCCACCATGGCCTCCCCCGGCGTGAGCAAGGGGGACTGTACCACTGTCCTGGGGATGGCCGGCGGCCGCAAGGCAAGCCAGCACACCACGGCCGGGAGAGGTGGCAGTGGGGAGGTGGGACCAGCCACCCCCCAGCCCCGCGGGGAGGGACAGCCTGGGGCAGGGGCGAGGGTCCAGCCAGGGGGAGCGGGTCTGAACAAGCCACCCAGCACAGACCAAGTGGTGCCCCCACGCCGGAAAGCCGGCAGCCGAGCATCGAGCGGGACCCAAGCCAGTGCTGGCGGCCATGGCAGCGATGCCAGGGGCAGGCAGCGCGCCACCGATGTGGGGGGCAGCCCCCTTCCACAGGCAGGGCGAGCCGGGGGCAGCGCGGCGGCAAGGGAAGGCTGGGAGCAGGGCCGAGGTGGCGAGACCAGCGTGTCGGTGGTGGGGGCCGGGGTTGGACGCCTCCCCCGGCGCCATGGCAGGAGGCTGGGGGCCGGGGAGCCGGGGGCATTTGCTGCACTGGGCCACAGCAGGCAGGTGGACCACGTGAAGCACTCCGATGAGCTCCACGTCCGCGAGAGGGCCTTTTACACCCTCGGCAGGGCTGGGGGCAGCCCCCACGGCCCCTACACCGCCCTCGGGAGCGCCCGCAGCAGCCAGCCCTCTGGGGCGGAGCGGGGCAGCCACAGCGACACCCCACAGAC
>Ga0181612_111982_pt1 | contig 14491 bp, 12 predicted proteins | sample HoacroProtozoa21_FD_119630 | JGI IMG/M metagenome (GOLD analysis project Ga0181612, IMG submission 119630) | Hoatzin crop microbial communities from Cojedes, Venezuel. Combined Assembly of Gp0051906, Gp0051904, Gp0051908 | reverse complement strand
GCTGGCTGCTGATATCCATCCGCCGTGAAGCACGTCGGATCGTACTGTTCTCTAACCTGGACCTTTCCCCTTTGAAGGTCTCGAGCGTGTAAAACGCCCACAACAAGAGCACAGGTCTTCTTCCATCAATCCTGCGTCACCCTTCAAGCAGGTGCGAATGGGACGCTCCATGATGGAGCTGTATTGACCACGCTCTGCCCAAACAGGCCCACGGCTGGAGGCTACACTTACCCGGACTGATGCCAACAGCCTGCGTGTCCTCAGCGCGGGTGGGAGAGCTCCTGCTCCCTCTGGGAGAACTGCAGCGATGCCCTTTGGGCACGGTGCACCCACAGACACACTTCCCTCCCACGTGGACAGACACCTACCCACACCTCGCTGTCCTTACAGGGACACCACACCACCAGCCAAACTGGTTTTTAGGACCATATGGATGTAAGAAAGTGGGCCTGAGGAGGACCCCAAGCTTGGGGTTACATTTACAAACACGCAGCCTGGGTACAGGAACGCATCTGCAAGCGATGCTCTGTTCTTACGTGACGTCTCTTTTGAGCTTCCTGAACGTAACTGCGCGATGCTGGTGAGCGGCACCAGCAGGGATGGATGAAACGGGAGGTTAATCTGCGTCGGCCATCGCTCTTGATTCCTCCTTCATTTCCATTTCTTTTTAAAATAGAGTTCTATTAAAACAGCAGCACTTTTCTATTAAATAAGTAACAGAGAAGAATGACTGCCTCTATATCTCATCAGCAGTGAATCTTTTTAAAATCACTCAAGAGGCAAGGCTCAAATCATATATTTAATAAGAATCACTTTGATATCACTTTTTAAAGCAATTAACATATCATTAGAGATAAGCGCAAGATGCAACATTTAGATCCAGATTTCTAAGACAGATTTCTATGGTTTAGGAGGGTGCAGACCTCGGGTCGTCGCCTTGGCAATCATCTTCGCATGTCACAAACCAATGCCAGAACAGAACTTCAGCTACACGGACACAGCAGATTAAATCCTCACTTTTAATCCTGATTTTACTCACGCTGCTTCTTTTCAGCAACTTGAAAGCACTCTGTGTACACCAGTGGGAAGGGGCAAGCCACCTCAGCAGGGTTTCTGCCCCACCTGAGGCTCCTGGAGCACAGTGTTCATTTCCACCGCCCCCGTCCTTTTGGATATTCAGTCATTTGCTTTCTTCACGGAGCATGAATGAAACAACGGAACCTCGATCTTGTAAAGGATGACAGCGCCTGTCACCGCGGCGATCCCCATCGCCAGGTCGCCTCGTGTTGCCTGAGGGCCAGCTCCCAAGCGCACGTCCATCACCTCCAACGCGCAGCGCAACTGCCACCAGGCAGCTGGAGGTGCTCGGCGGTGAACCCCGCTGCTGCCTCCCGAGCGGAGCCGCGTGGCCGTCCCGGAGTGGCTCTGGCTGGCAATCCGGCATGGTAAGTAGAGCAAGTCCCTCCCGGCTGGTGGCTGAAGCATGTCCTGCCAATTACGGTAGCCGGGGTGCAGCCACACATTCATTTCTGCTGCCGGTGACGGGGACAGAAACCTCCAGTAGCTGAAGCAGATGGAAGGCTGGGGGCAGTGACACCTTCTACCACCACAATTAAATCTGACAAAGCCCATCTGCTGGCGCCCTGAGCGCTGGCAGGACCAGAGCTGAGCTGGGAACCGTGAATTACAGCAGAGGCAACATCCAAGAGCTTTTTGGTTGTTTATCCCGAAACATGCAGGCTTTTCCCGACGCTAAACAATACGTGGCTTCCACTGATGACTGACAGCAAGCTGACTGCTCACTGAAAGGGCACTTCACCATTTCAACCGTTCGCTGTGAAGTCTCACATCCCCCAGACCTTCCTGGAGTCCACTCCACCAGTAAATTGCTTTGCTTAGAAGGCAGCACCAAATGCAAGGGGAACCATATCATGCATCTAAAGACATTGTGATCGTGTTGGTTTTGCAAGTGCTAGAATTTATTACACAAGAGATGATGCAACAGCGAGTAAGAGAGCAAAATTCTACATTGACTCCCTACTTTGCAATTCAGGACAACGAAGAGGTTTTACTCATTAAGGAAGGCAAGGGAAAAAAATCAGAGACAACCCCAATGGATGAGGAAGTCTTGTCAAGCCTAAATGAACGATCAGTCCTATGTGATGCTCACTGCTGTAGAAGGAACAATGAAATAAATCTGCTTCTGTTCAATAAATTACTAAAACATCAGTTGTAAACCTGCTGCATGGCATTGAAAATTAAACTCATTAAACATCCAGGTAGCTTCATCCTGATGCAAATGGAAGACAGGCATGAGTGCTCTGCAGCAAACAACTCTGTGCACATCCCGATTTTGAGAAACATATTTACACGTACATCTCATATATTAACATATTTTAGTGCACCCTAGCCAGAGGGCAACCAGAAAGAGTATTATTCCGTGAGAAGGACAGGAGACGGGCTGGCTTCTCCTCTCCACTGAGCGAAGCCTGTATCCACCCATTAGTCTAGCATCCACGTAAAACAACTTTGCAAGACCACATTTCCCTTTTAGAGGTAGCCAGACACCAGGACCACAGACCAACGGTCTCCCATGACAGCTAAGTAGAAGAAAAAGCAGGTGGGCTCGCCCCACCATATTAACAAGCCTCAAGCGACTTCAAGGTCAAGAACTTCAGCCCAGCTGCCACTTACTGGTCTTTCGCCCTCCCTCTCCCTTCCCTACTTCACCACTGCTCATGAAGGACTGCAGAAACGTGCGGTGTTCGGGGTGGACCATGACCACAGTCCTGTGCTGACCAGGCAGGCTAGACATTGCTTGAGCCTCAGGAAGAGAACTACACTGCTACAAAGTGATGGAGACTACCACTGCTGGTGTCTCCATTCAGAGCAAGGACACCTTAAAAACAAACCCTATAGCTTCCAGCAGCGGGAAGCCTGAGGGGGGACTTTCTCTGCTGTTACCTGCTCTCAGCCTTGTGCACACACCGGCGTGTCCATTCCTACTTCTACAAGCAAAGAGCAAAGAAAAACGGTAGGGACGGGTCCGCAAGGGGACAGCGCCAGGCCAGCGGCCCCGCCGGGAGGGCACGGTGGATCTGCAGCTCCCCAGGCTCCTTGCTGGCCAACACCTTGCTGTGCAACGCTGCGGGGCACGCAGCACCGTGCCAGCCCCCCTCACCACCCGTGCATCTCACCGAGCCGGCACGGGCAGGCAGACCCCTGAGGGCCTTTCCAAGGGGAACCCACCCGGGGTCTCCACGGGAGGGACTGGTGCTGCATGGGGCTGGCTTGTGAAGCAGCGCGCGGGCGATGGACAGGGGACAATGGGAGATGAGGGGGTTTATTCAATAGGATTTTGTTTAATGACATCTGTGATTAAGGGTTGGAAAGATCCATGGGAGCACTCTGCCTCTGACAGACTCAAGAAAGGAGCTGCTCAACACAAGGGCAGGAGAGGGGAAAAAGAGAGAGAGGACCTAGCAAAACACCACGTCTTTCAAACTCAGCTCATTTGAGGCTTGGCAACCTTCTCCTCTCACGAGCATGTCAGCTTTCATGCTTGTCAGGCAGGTATATCCAGGGTCTCTCGGCTCCGATCGTGGTGCAAACCTACCTGGCCCTTTGGGAGAGCCTGGAGTCGTCTGGGAAAGCGACAATTCCCTGTCAGTAAAATGCTCACAAGACTGCATGAGCTTATTACCGTCATTCCAGCAGAAATAAGTGGTACCTTTTAGAGCGCTTGCCAGAAGAAAATAGCAGTTCTGACCCAATTTCACACAGTTGGAATCAGCTGTGGGAGACTAATATACAATAAAAATAAAGACACAAATGCCCATTTCCCCCATGTCCTCTCCTAATAACATGAATAAAGCTCTGTTTCGATATCTTGTCCTTTCCAAAGGAGTCCAGTCAGATCAGTCCAAGTCAGCCGCGTTGCGAGCCAAACTCCCCTGACTCCTCCACCTTTTACTTGATGAAATTTTTAATCGTCCACCTTTGTCCTGTGCAGCTGCGGAGAATCAGATCGATGCCGGCCATTCCCCTGTTCTCCACTTCCAAGCATCGTCCCGTTCCCTTGTTCAGGATGGCACCATTCTAAAATTCAAGGATATGAGGAAAACAGTTAACAAATGAAGACATGGGATCGCCTGTGAAGCAAGCCAGGAGCGTGCGCTGCCCCGCAGTGCAGCTGTGTCCTTGGGCACTGCTGGGAAGTGCACAGCACGTAGCTGGGCGGTAACGCAATTCAAACAATAAAATAATTCCTAACATGATCACTGGGAATTGAATGAGCAACCTCTACCTCTGACAACACAGATCCCTAAGGCATCAACCACCAAGGACATCTGTAACCTCTGAACGGGACGGCTGCAGCCCTGCGTTAGGAAGGTGTGACACGTCCCTACAGTGCACATTATCTGCTCTGCTCTCTGCTTTGGGACAAAAGTACCACGTTTTCCTGTATTGCACCACAGATTATCTGTAAGAAACAAAGAAATCTGAAAGTCACCCAGAGGGCAGGTTCCATACACCTGAGCGTACCAGAAAGGGAAACTCTTACTGGAAATTGTCCTGAAATACTGTCCCTGCCCCTGATCCCTCTTAACCTTTTCCCTCTGTCCAAGGCCCTGGCACCTGCTCTCGCATACGACCATTTCATCCTTGTCCCCCACTGTCCCATGCCAAAGACCATGTGCCACAGCCCACGGTTTGGGAAGTAGAGGAGCAGCATCGATGGCAGACCCGTAACAGACCTGTATGAAATTCCAGCGCTTATGGAGGCTGCTCTTGACCTTCTCGCAATCGAGGAGCTGAGGGAAGCGGCTTTTCACGTTATCCACCAGGCAGCGGGTATCGGGTAGAAGCGTCGTGGTCCCGAGGGCGCCGAGATGAAGGAAGCCCTCCTTGGTGTAGCGTGCAAGCTGGGGGCAGGGAAGGAGAGGAAAAAGACCATCAGTATCTTTGGAGCATCATTAAAATGCGACAGAGGACAGGCCAAGTTTCCAGAGCCCCAGGAAAAAAAAATGCGATGATGGTGCACAGAGAAAGTAAAACTGATGAGAGGGAAAACCCCAACTTTCTTCAGCCTTTCTCTCTTGCTGTTTTGGGGCTTTCTGCAGATGCACTTGAGGAGCTGCAGCATAGGGAAGGGATAAGTAACTCTGCGCCTTAAACCCATCACGGGGCAGACTCCTCCAGCCTCCTCCGGGCCCGAACACTCTGCAGGCTGGGGCGATGGATGATTTCTCTTGGTTTTCAGCCAGAGCCAGCTGGCTTGGCCGGCCATGCTGGCCCAGCCTGTGGCTTCTCGCACGTGTGGCGAGCCAGCCTTGCTTTGGCCCGCGAACGACGCTGCTGGAGTGTCTGGCACAGCCCTCCAGCAACTCCAACAGCAGCCGGGCAGCCGCATCAGCCAAAGGGGCCAATAAAAAACTGGCTCCATATCCAGGGGTGGCAAGCCCAAACACCCCCCTGGATACCGCCCCAAAGCCAAGGCTTATGCACCCTGGCCCCCGGCCGCCCAGGGCTCCCAGGGCCCCATCTTGGCTGCCAGGGAGACGCAGGCTGGGCACATGGGGCTGGGCGATGGCTCTCGGGGTGCCGGGCAGGCAGCACGCAGCTGGCACCGAGACGCACCCAGACAGCCCCGCCGTCGTGTCCAGGCCGCACACAAAGGCCTCCTCCATCTGCAGTGTTTCAGGAATCCCACCAAAATATTTCCCTAAACATATTTACATTCAGGAGTGAAAAGAGATGAATGACAGCGGCCTGCCTTTTGTAGTTCAGGGAAAGATATATACAGCTGCTTATTTAAATTATGAATCAACCCATTATCTAGCAGACAAATAATAAGTATTCAGCACGTTAATTAACTGAGCATATCTGTGACCCAGATGCTTAAAAAGAGACAGTAAATCACACTGGGAGTTTGGGTTATCTCAGTTAGAATAATTAAACACTGAAAATCAAGTTAAAACAATGTAACAGGGTCTGACTCCAGCTAGTAACCCCAGACACAGACACAGTGCTTGAAGCTGATCTTGCTGTCCCTCGGTGATGCTGGCTGTGGGTATGGGTGTGCTGAGTCCTCGGGCTGGCCCCTGTGCTGCCCGCTTCCTTGGGACGGGTGCCTGGGCTGCTCTGCTCCCGGCTGCCGGTGGAGTTACTCTCTTAGCCAATGTGCTGTGTATCAAAGCAAGACCTCCACGAATTTACATCTCACCCAGGTCCATTTGCCAAAGGCATTCACCCCCTGGGAGATTGAGCTGCAGCAGCCCACACAGAATCACAGAATCACAGCATGGCAGGGGTTGGCAGGGCCCTCTGTGGGTCACCCAGTCCAACCCCCTGCCCAAGCAGGGTCACCCAGAGCAGGCTGCACAGCACCACGGCCAGGCGGGTCTGGAATATCTCCAGAGAAGGAGACTCCACAACCTCAACACCTCCGGTCCACAAATGCCTTGCAGGAAGAAGCTTGGTCTTTTGGGCCGAGGGAGGAGAAACGATTCGCTTTGCAAGCTCTTGATAAGGCACGGATCTGAAACCATGTCATCTTTTCATCGTTTTTCTAATACTGTGAAGAATACTTTGCATTTTTAAGGTTAAAATGTGTTAAGGCCCAGCCTTTGACTGCTCTGCAGGACTCAGAATTTTGCTTTTTCTATCTCCTACTGGGAATAAACGTTGTTAGACCAGAGAAAGGTAAAGTCACAGCTCCATGTTTATTCCTTATGCGTTTAGGCACCAGGTTGTTCCCCACGAGTCCCAAATTGACTGCGTTGCCGATCCGTGGAACGAGTCAAATGCCGACGCCGTGCCAAAGGCCATGGGGCGATGAAGAACGATTTAAAAAAGGGCTCTCTTTGGGGATGAGGTGGGGGGGGGCTCTTTCCAAGTCACAGCCTGGGCCACGTTCTGGTGCTGCCTGCCACGGGACGGGAGATCCCGCAGGAACGGGATCGGGATCCCGCAGGACCCGCGCAGCAAACCCACCCAGCCTGACCTTTCGCTGCTCCGGCTGCTGCGGGCTGGTGCTCCTGGGGCTGGAGCGTGCTTTCTCTCTGCGAGTTGTGCTTGAGTTTGCCTGTTTTGTTGCCCTGGAGACAGAAGAGTGTGGTATGCTTTCCCCCTGACCAGAAATAGTTTCCTGTACCTTGTGACCGGAGCGCTGCACTCCTCCCCTGGTCTCCGGCCAGGCTGCGTGGTGCCGGAGGGATGGGCTGTGGGGTGATGACCTCCCGTCACAAGTTCTGGTGTGGCTGCTGCTGCCCGTGATCGCTAGCTGCCCTCCCTCCGCCTCGCCGGTGTAGGATTTCGGGGGAGCAATTGCTCTTGATTTACATCCCCCGTGGCATTTTGATGGTTATGTCATTTTGTTTGAGCCTTGCTCCCATCAGCTGTCTGTCCTGGCTGTCAGGGCTCGGTGGCTGAGTAGCACGTGGTGAGCCCTTACCTCTCCTTCCCCCTTTGCTCAGCTGTTTTTGCTGTCTGCTTCCCCGTGTCCTTGTAGCTGGGAACAGATTCTCAGCAAGTGTAACCGCGCACGAGGGCAACGTGATCCGGGTGGGTGAAGGATCCCCTTCTGTAGGAGTTCCAAGTAGAGCTGGGAGGGTGAGCGGGGGATTCGCGAGACCCAGGCGTGCAGGCAGGCTGTGGGGATAGTCGATCTAAAGCTGTTGCCCTGCTGTGAGAATCTGGCCTGGGTGCAGTCTTGCGAGCGCGTTTTGCAGACCTTGGTTTGGGAGAGACGCTGCGAAAAGGGAGGCCGAGGCACCGCCGCCCTCCCCAGCAATGCAGGCGAGAAAGTGCGAGCTCGCACTGCACCAAGGCCTCGGGAGCGGGGACGCTCTGCAGGCTCGCTTGCTGCTGCTGCTGTGTCGGAGAGTGGTTCTGGCACGGAGCTCTAAAATATATGCAACAACAACAATAATTTCCAGGACTGAGAAGCAGGAGAGATGAAAGGAGTAATTTACCTTCCCCCATCCCTGAAAGGTAGCAGATGAGGATGTAAGCACATCTCAGCCCTATTATTAATTGGGACATTTTCTATAGTTCAGCAGTGGGAAAGGAGACAGAAATCCTGCAGTGCCCTGAGCTGCTAGTCCCAGCCTGGGAGAGAAAAGTGTGCTGGGCAGAGATCTGGCTGGGGCTCTGCCTTCTGCTCACGGGGAAGAGAGCAGTTGCCCGCAGCCTTCCTTGATGAAGGGAAGGGGAAGACCACGCAGAGACCATGGAGCCGCACCAACTGTTCTTAGGCGGAGCCGTGTGGTGTGGCTTTGTTGAAGTGGGTTTCTGGGGGGTTTCCTATAAATCGGAGGGTGCTGCGTTCCTCCTGGTGATCTGCCAAGTAGCCCAGCCAGCCAAAGGTCCTGCTTACTCCCTTGGCAAAGACTTGTGGTGTCACAGGAGATGCTGAGAAGGTTTGTTTTCAAGCCTGTGTGCTGAAGATCTGCTGCAGAGGAAGTGTCAGGAGCAGTGCTGCTTCCCCTTGCAATGTTCATTTGATGGCTGGACTGGGGAGGGAGGACAGTCCTTGCTTCTTCCCTCTTTCTAGGCATCTGCGTCCCCAAAAGTCTAGAGGTTAGCAGCTGCCAGGGCTGCCTGAAGGATTTGCCTCCCTCAGATCCTGTCAGTGAATCTGTGCCTGTCCCGTGTGAGCACTGCGCTTGAGAGGATGGGGGCTTTGTGGTGCCAGTTGGGGACTCGGTCGTTGCTCGAGTGAAGGATCTCCTGTCTGAGCCTCAGTGGCTAAAAAGCTTCTTGGCTGAGATGGGCAGAGTTACGCTAGCTCCCTCTCCTTGCCTTGCCCTCACGCACATCACATTTCTAGGGAGGAGAAACCATTTTTTACTCTTCTTGATATTTTTTTTTTTCCTTTAATCCAGATGACAGTCGTGCTCGAACTGATGTTGCCTTTAGGCTGGAATAAGCATACTTAGCATTTGGGCAGAACTCGCCTGGAGATCTTGAGGTGCTTGATCAGCATTTCACCAGCGAGTCCGTCCGTGGGTACTGAAGTACGGTTATCTTTGCGGTTCACTGGAGCGGGCAGAGTTGCCCGCTTCACGCCATGGCTGCGTGCTAGCAGGAGCTGTGTGTTTCTCCTGCCTCCTCTGCCCTTCTTCCCCAGTGTTTCTCTGGAGTGGAAGCAGATTCTTGTCCCATTGCATGGGGGCTGTTTCTTCAGAGGCTTTTCCTCCCCCTCCTCAGCCCTGGAGAAGGGGAGAAGTCTCAGAAGGGATGTCACTGGAAGCAGCTCTGCGTATTTGTGAGGCTGATGAAAGAGCGGTGTCTTTGACTCTGCCACTCCTTGCTTTGAATCCGAGGAGGGAATATCAGTTCAGCGCTAGCACCGGAGCAGGAGCTGGGGTCCTCCCGCAGCCTCGGCTGCGCAGCCTTCACCTGAAACAACTGGGAGGTTTTTGGAGACGGTCATGTTCCAGGAATCCCAGCCCTCTGGATGGCTGCTAGGTCACTGGCTGCCTTGCTCCCTGGAACACGAACAGGAGCTTAGTTCAGAGTTGTGGTGCTTAACGCCTTGTTTCTTATTCTCTTTCAGATCACCAGAAACTGGAACGTGAAGCTCGAATCTGCCGACTTCTAAAGCATCCAAATATTGGTAAACCTCCTTGGGCTCGGAGGGCCGGGGGTGAGAGAGGAGTAGTGTGTCTCATCTAGTGCTCTGCAAGAGAGCAGATGTGTTCTGAATCTTCACAACTCGTCAACCTTGCCTGTTCAATCACCTCAGTTTCTCTCTCTTGGACAAATTCTGCGTATGACCCGTCCATTCCCTTAGCACAGTGGCCCAGATGTTCACCAGAGTGAGCCGTGTTCCCGTCCGCTCGCCTCGGAAGAGCTGTCCCCGCTTCACGGGTGATGCATGACTCTGGTCTGCTTATCTGGCATTCTGCAATGGGAGTGACCTGTTGGGTGTGTTCTCCCCACACCTGCCTTCGGTTTCCTCCTCCTGGAACTTTTTCAGTGTCCGTTTAGATGCTGTGTTCAGTGACATGGTCAAAGTGAAGGGCAGGTGGGCTGGTATGGCAGCTCTTCTCATTGCAGTGGCCGCTTACTCTGAAAGCGAGAGACCAAAACCAAACTGCCCATTTTGGCAGTGGTCAAAAAAAGGAAGAGTGGTGGAGTAAAGGCAATAGATTTCTCTAGAAATACAGGAAGAGGCAAAATAAGGCAGCTTTGAACCAAAACTATGTTTGTTACTGAACTGTAGAGAGAGAGGGCATGGATTTTTATCAAGTTCCAAAGCACCAGAGAAGTTTATCCGAAGGTTTCTTTTAGAGAAATTTCGCGTTGTTGGAAGTGAGAAAAAAAAGTGGAGATAATTTGAGAAAAAAAATCTGGACCATTAATAATGCCTTCTTTAGGGTCTTTAAATAATTAAAGCCCGTGGGATCCTAGCTAAGGCCTAATTTGAGTTAATTTATTTAAGAAAACATTAAGAAATACCAGGCTGCCACCTTCCACTAAACCACCGTTCAATATCCCTGTCTGGGAAACCTGTGATGCATTACACTGTCTTTCTTCTGCATAACTGTATCTGTCAGCGTCGACAGTGTTTTACGGGTGTCTGTCTGGGCTCCTGACTTGCAGCTCCGTAATCATTTGCTGCTGTCCTCTGAAGAGCTGGGAGAGGAAGGGTGTCTTAACAGCATACCCCGTGGGCCAGCCCATTCCGTATGTGACAAAGGAGCAATTTCCACAAGCTCGGGACCTCATAAAACACCAAGCACCTTTAGTAGCAGCTTCTCAGCAGCGGAAAGAGCTTGCTTGCGTCTGACTGTAGTTGTGGAGGTACGGCGAGAGGAGAGGAGCAGCGGCCACCTTCCACAGTAATTTGCACTGAGGAGTATATTGGCCAGTCAATTTATTGCTTGGCAATATTCGAAATGACTAAAACTCATATTAGCTAGTTATTGAGTTTCATTTGCCCCAGAAGACTTGTTGCACTTAGTTTAGTGGGTGATGTCACTTTTTGTTTTAGCATTTCTTACGTCTTCTTGTGCCAGGCCTCTTGCAGAGTAAATCTTATACACAAGAGGAAAGCCACTTTTAGAAGTAAACCGCACCGAAAACAGCAACGTATCGTATTCCTGGTTCGGTTCTGCAGCTTGTCCCTCATCCGTAGTGAGTGGCAGTGCCTGTCTCCTGGTGTATGGTGGTTTGGAAAAGACAGTTTGGGGGAGTGTAGTGGTTCGTGCATTTTCTACAGAGCATTGCTTGTCTTCCTAGAAAGAACAGTTTTTCTTTGAAGATAAAGACCAGTCATTCTAAACTCAACGGGTGGTCACAAGCAGCAATAAAGGAATGACGTTTGATGCCTACAATGTGGAATCCAAGTGTGTTGAAGAAGACCTGGGGAAGTCGTACAGTCGGTTCAGCAGCCCTGTGAAATCCTCGCATACCTGCCTGCGTCCAGGCGTGTTTCTTCCTGAAAACCTTCCATGCTTCCACAGCCCCTAGTGGCAAGCTTTCAGATGTTTAATTTTTCTGTCAGTTAGACATTCGAAAAAAACATACTTTGCTGCTATCCTAGCTTGTTGTTTCTAGTTCTATCCAGAGTGTATGTGGAAAGTAGTTTTTCTTTCTTGTAACAATCTTTTACATATTTGAAGACTGTTATCATGTCTCTTTTTAGTCATCTTTTTCTTCAGACTAAACAAACCCAGTTCTTTCAATCTGTTCTCATACGTCATGTTTTCTAGACCTCCAGTGTTTTATTTTTTTCCCTTCCCTGGGCTCTCTCCAGTTGCTTCGTATCTTTCTAGAAATGTGATGCCCTAAGCGGGACGTCAGGTTCTAAGTCAGTCAGTGTTAATGCTGACTAGAGAGGGAAGGGTTGTTTCACCTGTCCTACCAAAGATGCTCTGGTCTTGCACATCAGCCCGTGAAACTTGCCGTTTAAATGTGTTATTGACGCACATTTGTTTACTGATGCATTACAGCTCCAGACTGCTCTCTGCAGAACTTCTGGCAAGCAAATAGTTTTTCCATCTTGTATAGATGAGAATTCCTATCAAAGCGCACATTACATTTGTTTTTAGCAGAACAAATAGGAAGAAATCCGCTCCGTGAGTTCCCTCCCAGATTTGTAGAGACCATTTTGATTTATCTTCTGATGGTAGAACAGAGTTGCAACTCCCCCCCAGTAACGTGGTATTTCGTAACAAAGCCATATATTGCATTGTGTACGTAATTAAGAACGCTGTTGAATACTGTTGGACCTTATTCTAGTTTGACAGTGATCCATTCTGGAGTATGTTTTTGCAGCGAGTTGTATACACCATTGCAAGCTAGTTCTGAATGCGCTTTTTTTCTAAATTCCTTCTGGAAAGAGCGCGTAAGATGCTGTCGGAAGCCTTGCTGGAGTCCAGGTGCTACATGCGTTGCTGCCTCCGTATTCTTTGGACTTGTTACATTGTCATAGAAGGGAAATATGTTGTGCTGACATCACGATAGGTTTTCTTTTTACTTGAAGTGTGTATTAGCAGTTAGTAATCACCTAGTTACTGCCATTCTACGCCGTACACTCTGCTGGGTGAACGCGTGGTGTGTTGCCTCAGTGTGAGCTATGCTGGCAACACTGCACCAGTCCGGAAGAATTCTGCAGATTTTGTGCTTGCTTTATTTTCCCCCTTTCCCCCCCTAAGTTCTGTTGTTACTGGTTTTGTTGCAAACTTCATTGCAGCACGTCCTGCTCTTCTGCAGTGACCGGAGCCTCGGGTGAGTCCGGGGCAGAGGGCTGGAAGTCAGGACTCCGCGAGGTGAGCTGCTTTTCTCTCCGGCCTGTACATGAGACAGAAAGCAAAGCTATGGTTGAGTTTGGGGTTCTTACGCGTTTCCTGCAAGACAGTTGATTCTGAACTGCAACACACTGAGCGTAACACTGCTACTCCGGTAAAACAAAGGTCACTCTAGGTACAGATTAATGGTGAATACTTCCATTTGCTGTTGCTCTTCGTGAAATGACCACTTTCCAAATTATCCTGACATGCCTTCATCAAATCCCAGCCCTAATTATAGGCTACTGCTCTGTAATTTGGTGTTTTGCTTGTCTTCAGATGCACATTGTGGCCAAGGTAATCACAGTGGACTAGTCCCTCTGAGAGCTTAATGTTGCAGGAAGGTTTTTTGTCTGGACAGAAGAAAGTTGACTGGAGGCAATTTCCTGATTTCTGACTCCTGCTAGGCACCATGTTGGCCTGTTTAATTTTTCTGTCAGTTAGACATTCGAAAAAAACATGCTTTGCTGCTATCCTAGCTTGTTGTTTCTAGTTCTGTCCGGAGTGTATGTGGAAAGTAGTTTTTGGCACATTTGGATGTGCCATTAGAGCTGGTCATCTCAGACTTTAGTTCGATAGAGGAAGGAATTCTTTCCCTAACTTTCAACTTGTATTTTTTTCCACAACTTTCTAGAGTATTTCACATTCTGGTCCAGATAAACCATTTGCCAGCTCCCCGAATACCGCAGAATCGGACAGAGATTGATCACCGATCTATTTGCTCGATCCTGTTTTAAAGGCAAAAAAGCTGCACCAATTACTGACGATACGGGAGCGTTGAAGAGAGGCAGAAGGCAACATTATTAAAGCCCCACTCTCTGTGAGGAGATAAAATGCCTGTGGAAGTTGGCAGGAGTTACGGCTCTGTGGGGAATTCCACTTCTTGAATAACTTACTGTTCGAGTGATTCACTGAGCTGTAAATCTTCTGGGCATTTGGCATGGGTGTATTTGGGAACACGCAGAAGAGAGTGATGGGCTCTGCTCTCCCTTGGTGCTTGCTTCAAAGGAGGGAAGCAGGTTGCTATGAGTGCGCTCATAGCCCCGACCCTGCATTTGCAGACACTTCTCTGATTGTGGCCCTGAAGCTTGTGCAGTGGCTGAGATAAAATAAACTTCACCATTGCTTGCTGTTTGTAGAACTAAATGTATGCTGGGTTGAATATTGACTCTTGCTTACTGGAACAGCACTTTTGGCCTTCTGCTTAGTTGTAGACGTAATTTCAGTCAGTCAATGCATTTGATTTTTGAAGTCATGTAATTCGTTCACTACATAGGGATTCTTTTGTGGAGAATTCAGTTTTTTTCCTCATGCTTCCTACTATCTATCAAATGTTAGAGCAGTGGCACAGCTGGGAGCCCCAGTGTCTTCCTGCAGGCTTCTTCAGTGCAGATGTGAAGTTCAGCTGAACATGACCCTTCCTGTCCTAGCACTCCCAAAGCAGTAAGAACGCAAAACTTGATAAAAACCCTCATTCATAGTTTCGAAAACACTCTGCCAGCGTTCCTGTGTTCTCCTACAAGGGCAGGACTGTGGCTGGTTCAGTGCACCGTGTAGTCTGCTCTCTGCAATGGTTTTGTCCAATGTGATATTATCACAGAATCACGGAATGGTTTGAGTTGGAAGGGACCTTAAAGATCATCTGGTTCCAGTCCCCCTGCCATGAGCAGGGACATCTTCCACCAGCCCAG
>Ga0181612_106696_pt1 | contig 14491 bp, 8 predicted proteins | sample HoacroProtozoa21_FD_119630 | JGI IMG/M metagenome (GOLD analysis project Ga0181612, IMG submission 119630) | Hoatzin crop microbial communities from Cojedes, Venezuel. Combined Assembly of Gp0051906, Gp0051904, Gp0051908 | reverse complement strand
TGAAGCACTCCAGTCATAAGAGTCGTCCCACTACATTTCTGTGATGGTGACCAAGTCATAGTCTGGCCTGTACGCCTGCTCCTCTCGACAGAATTTATTTTCAGAAACTATAGATCTGGTTGACTGTTAAAATTTCAGGTGAGGACCTCCTCTTGTCCAACCTGCAGCCTCCAATAACAAAATCACCAAGACAATCCGTCTTTAATCATCTCCTCCAAAAGATTTGCATTTTCTGCCTTCCTTAGACTGGTGTCAATTTTTTCCCAGTATAGCCTTTTTTGCTTTGTCCATTTTTTTAATATCTCGGGAAAACATAAAGCATTTTCTCCTTCTGCTCTGAAAGACAGTTTTAGAGACTAACTGTTGGCATTGCCAAGTGATTAGATAGATAGACAGACAAGCAAGATCAACCAGCGTCTCACTCTAAGAAAGTACTCCTAGCATTCAAGATTACATTTTTCTCCCTTTTATTTATCTTAATTTACTTTCAGATGAGCCAGTTGCATCACATTAAAGATTCCTATTCCTCCATAGCTGCTAACTTTCTTTTGAGTAGATACTGTAAAGTTTTCTCTAATGCAATTTCTTGATATGCTGGAACTGAATTCATCAGATACATAGTGATGGATATGACACTAAATCAGAAAATTTGGAAAATTTCAATTCAGATAGACCTGAAATACTTTTGAACCCCACATTAAATGTTTTATGTGAAATGAAGGCTATCTAATTTTTAAATTTTGTAATTAAATTAACTTTGAAAATCAAATATTGATATGTTTCATTCTAAAAAGATTGAAATAAGCATTTTCAAGTCTTCCGATACTCCCCCCATACTTTTTGTATGAAATTTTTTGCCTGAATATGTGAATAATTGTAGTTCTCTCAAAAGCATATTTTTTAAAAATAAATTTATTCCATGCAGAAAAATCATGCCCAGCTCTACCTGGAATTTCCTCGCACACAGCGCACAATATCCCTCTGGCAGTGACAAGCTTAATTAATATTCCTTTCTACCCCCATCCACTCCTCACCTCCCAGATGACCCCTGTCAAAACACATGCTGTAGGTGTAAAGAACATGCAACAGCCCCATAACACTGCATGGTGCAGAAGAGTCTTCCTTTGGGGCAGAATTTACTAAGCTCCTTTTAAAAAAAGCTGAGAAATAATTATTTCAAAGTTATTTAGAGCAACGTTGGCTTCAAAAGACCACATTAAACGGTGGCTTTCATAGCTCAAGAACTGGCCTAAGGTACATTGAGGGAAATGCTGTAAACTCAGTCCAAAGTCACATCTATGGAAGCACAGTTTGGAAACAGAATGGGACCCATCTCATGCTTCTTAAAGGTATTGCCTTTTCTGAGCTACAGGGAAGATGCTGAGACAGCAACACGAGCTCGCCTCCTCAGCGGTAGGACTTGGATGTACCCCCTTTTTGTAGCCATTTCTCCACCCACCTGGTTGCTGAGGTTACCACTGGAGCAGCTCCTCTCCCCAGCCGGTCTTCCCACCATGGGGTAGGAAACTGGGCAATACAGCACACAAATGGGATGGAGGGAAAGCCAGAACCAAGCCAGGGTTTCACGCAACATAGCCTGAATTGTCCAATCTCTGGAACAGCCTGAGGTAGCTAACAGCAGTGTAGCTGCCATCGTGGGCGTGAAGGAGGTAACACTCATTTTACTGCATCAATAAAGGCAATTTTCTACAACTGACCTTTTTCAGGCTATCTAAAACTGGTTAAAAATGAGAAGGATCACATGAATATGTTTAACTAGCATACTTTAAGGCCATTATTGCAGACACAGCTTGTATTTAAATACATCCTCTCCCACAGTAAACATCTGTTTTTATAATAAGGACAGGAATCACAATTACATCATCCAGCCTGACTTCCGCTATAACCCAAGCCTTTTTCAGCCAGACACTCCTGTGATTAACTAAAATTGAATTTAATTAAAATATATCTTCTGGGAAGCTGCTCATTCTTGATTTGAAGACTTCAAGGGATGCAGGATCTACCATCTCCCATAGCAGTGTACCCTGATTTGTGCTAAGATATTTCTTGCCTTGCCTACACAGAAGTGTTTTGAAATACGCCACTCTGATCACCTCAGGGGCTGCCAACAAGCTTGCGCGTCCTGCCGTAGCAAGAGCAAGGGAAGCACACAGAGCCAGAGTCTTTGCACTGTTTGCTGCCCAGACCAAATCACTGTTACAAGAGGTTTCAAGGTTTGCCTGACAGCAAATGCTGTCGCCCAAGTCGTTCATCCCAGCGGTCATGCAGGAAGGCTGTCCCCAGGGGGGTACCAGGTGACAGGGAATCAGGTATCAGAGTTTCTAAACCCCTCTTCCTCACCCCCATGGCTGTGCCACAAGCTCTCCACATCTTGGTAAAGCACGTACAGCATTGTTCGCTTGGTGGATCGATTAATATTTCTAAAGTGCACCAAGATGTATAGCTCTGAATGCATGCAAAAAACATCACTGAGAGACCCGTCCCAGCCCCTTATCTTAGACCGAGCTACTGAAGAATGGAGACTGCAGCTGGAGGAAGATCTAAGCATGGGAGAGCTTGCATCTCGTCTGCTGCCAGTGTTACCTGGAGCTGCCTGGCTACACAGCAACACAGCACAAAGCTGGAGAGATGAAATGCAGCCCGACCACTGCAGGTAAGTACCCTATTACACTGACCTCAAACGGCAAACCACATTCTGCCATTGAAGATCTAGCAATCTCTCCTTCCATCATAGCTCATTAGTCATGAAAGTTCAGCAAGGCCACTGAGGAATATTTCCAGCCATGAAAGTCACTGTTCACTGCAGAATGGTTGTGGAAGGAGAAAACAGTCAGCGCTATGGATCAAAACCACAAAACAGAAAAGCAGGTGTGCATGCAGAGCACAGCTCATTTAGCAATGTCTCTGTCACAGGGATGGAGAGCACTGACTTTCCACACCAGCTGGTCCCACCAACAGGGCTACCTGAGACTTACGTGATGAGCCACCACTGTCTGCTTAACACACAGGCTAAAACTACATTCATTTTCCTCTCCATTTGATAATGCAGACACTGTCCTACTTCTCTCCCAAGGTCAATGCAAATACCAGGAAACTGGAAGGCGAAGGGCATTTTTATGACGGAGCTCCCAGCAGACCTGGTAGCTGAGCACCAGCCTGAACGCTAACACAACTTTGCTGCCCCCACTGCCAGCACCACTATAAAACTTCCCAACAGCGCGCACGCTTCTCAGCTCCAGTCCCTCTTGCCAAAACGTTCGCTTTCTGTGAGAGAGCCCAGCGCTGTCTCTGGTGAACGTATACTTGTGCTCCTGGCCACAGCAGCAGCAGGACTTTGTATCCGCCTGAACCCTGCGATGGTCCCAAAGCACCAGGTCAGCAGGGTTCGACCACACCAGCAGATGAGTGCAAACACTCACGCGGATGAGCGGCAGCCCCCAAATGCTCCCCAGGGCCAGGACAGTTCCAGATTGGGAGGAAGATGCTTCATGTTGCATTTTTTCTAGAGCTTTGTCCCAGCAGGTGCCAGACACCTAAGGCAGGTCCATGGGCTCCCACTTTACCCTCTCCGCACCTGATGCTTGAATACCTTCGTACTCTCAGCTCGTCTGAGAGGCCGTCACATGGAATTGGTATTGAATGAATTCCACAGGTAGCCAGTGCAGCTACTCCAGGACAGATTTGGTCCAATACAACTAGGATACATACTTTCTAAAACTTTTTCTCACAGGTTAAAAAAATCCTTCTGCAGCTTGAGAAGAGGCTGCGATAGTATGTGGGAGAATTCAGCAGCTAACACAGCTACTTTTGACGTGCAAGCAGAACAAAATGCGAAAGGTGAAGAAACCATCTAAATAATGAGGGAAAGTGCATTGGGTCAGTATAGCTCATTCTAACTAAGTGTAATTAGCAGGAGAAGGAAGGAAAATTAGCTCAATGATACCCTTTCACAATGTCCTTTCAAGTGTTTGGGGACATTTAGTTTTGCAGAAAAGTTTCAACCAATATAAATACACCAAATATAATCTTCAGTGTCCTTACGCACTTGCACAAGCAACCTCAGTCACATGCTGCTTGGGACTCTCATAAATTTACATTATAAACCCACTTACATCTATGCATAGAAATTAACACACATCATACCCAAGAAAATGGTCATTCTGGGCTATTTGGCAGTTCGAGGAGTTCCAGCTTTTTAGCCTTAGAGATGTATCTGGTAGGAATTCTTTAATGTACTCACTTGTCCTCCTAGTGACGTCTTAAATTATTCAGAGTTTCAGCTGTAATAATATTCTGTCAATTCATGCTCTTGCTTAATGCTTCTTCATTTCACATGTAGAAGTTTGTTTAAATAAAGTACAACTACTTCTATTTAAATTTTAAAATCATTATGAAAATCTTTCTTTCCGTATCAGGTTCAGTAAATTATTCCCGTCTTCAGAGCTGGGGAAGGTTTTCTGACAAATAATCATTTTTCCCAAAAATGCGGTTGTAGAGAATGAAGGCAAAATTATTTGAAAATTCAGCTATATCTTGATAATTACTTATAAAAAAAACAGTAACACTTTGGAAATGCTGGAAGTCCAGATTAGGCAAATCCTGGAATAAAATGCAACTTTAAGTTGCAGAACAGAACATTTTAGTTTAGAAATTTCAAAAAATTAATCAAAAGTTCTTCATTAGACCCTAAGCCAAAGTTGTTCCCTTTTGCAGCTTACTTTAGATTGCTCAGAAAACTGATAATTTTACTTTCTATGATCAACTTAAGATGATATTTTTCTTTTGTTCAATTTTCTGAGCTAAACAGCAAGTCAGTTACATAGATAACCATTCACAATTTTCTGAACAAAGATAAACTGATGAGTCTGGACTGTACGCTGGTACTGCAGTGGGACGTTGTGCCTGAATATCCTGAAGTGCCAAAGACTGTAGGCTTTTCTAAGCATCTGTGTATGTACATACTGGTACTGTGCTTCCTTCAGAGACACTAAAACCACATTTCTAAAGATCTGCCAGATCAAAGCATTTCATCCAAGAGAGGAAGTGTCACCCCAAAAATTTTTGATCAGTGCTTCTGTCAGTGACAACACATTGTTCATGTCCTGGGAAGTATTGAACTAATGCAATTCTCAAAGCCACCCTACGAATACAGAGTGGTTGCAGTAAAGAGGTTTCCAGTCAAGCCTGTGAAGAGAAATGACTGGTGCTGTTCCCAGTCAAAGTACTCACCAATAATTCCTTGGGACATATGTTACTACTTCTTCTTTAAAAAGAAGACTAAACAGAAAGCACAAGGCCACACAAAATTGACTTCTCCATGTCGATATAGCAACCCTCCCCCTTCAATAATGCATGCGAGCCTATAATGGCAAGAAGCAACCATGCACAGCAGTGAAGAGATTTCATCTGGAGCCTCAGGAAAGTACACGATCCTTCTAGTAGAGCCCAGGAGGTATGGCATTAGTGACAGTGAATACCACAGGTACCTCTTCCTGTATTTGAGTGTCCATTCGTTTTGATGTGGGTTGTGTCTTTGTGTTCTGGATGGGAATTGTGTGCTGGTATGGCAACATCAGGAGCAAAGTGTTTCTTGCCTGCTGGAGCTCCTCAGGCCTGGAAGCCGAAAGCTGATGCTCTCTCTCTGAGCAGCTCCCGGCACAAATGACAACTCCAGCTCCCTGCAAATGAAGAAATCCTTCTTATAAGCATGACATCAAATCCAGGCACTCAGAGTTTATGTCAAGATTGGCTTGAATAGGATATCAAATATTCCTAACATTGGAATTGCCCGCATTTTTCTGAAGCAGGCTCTGCTGCCCTTGGTGTTGTGTGTATGTAGGGTCTCTACACAAGTTGCCACGCAACTGGGGTGTGCATTGCCACTAGGTGTTTTGTATTTTCATATATTCAACACACCACTTTCCAGTCAGACAGAAACCTTTAGCTAATTGTTAGCTGCATGTCAGAATTTTCCCCTCCTGATTTAGTTCCCTCTTTATCAAAGTAGAAAACATTTAGCTCCTGAATGCGTGATTGATTTGTAATTATTGTCTCACACCTCATGTAAACTGCAGTCATTCGCACTTGCATGTCTCCTTCTCCAATTCTACTGCTTTCTGCAGATTTTAGCCAGAGAATCAATAACGGTAAAGGACTAGTTCCCCTGCTCCACAACCAAGTGACAAACTACAACCAGTTGTAGTATAATCAGATTGACTCACTTACAGAGGACATAACTACATACCAAATGTAATACAGATCGTAAAACTCTCACCCTTGCAAGGCACAGACAGACCAGAGAGCAAGGAAGGTCATTCCTCTTAATCCAGTCTCCTGACAACAGAGTCTCAGCTATTCCAGAGAGGACCTCCCCGTCTGGGGCTTTCTCTCTGGGACTTTGACTTCTTAGGAAGTCCGAAGTCACAGTTCACAGGAGCTCAATTCAGTTGATGAAACTGAGGTGTCCAGTGCCATCTGGGACATCCAAAGGTACCCATGACCCACAAAAGAGCCATGTCCTGGAAGAGGGGTAGAGACCAGGCATGATTGAACAGGACATCTCAGATCACACTAGACCTCCGCCTTTGTTAATTTTCTTTCCTTCCAGTGCTACCTGCCTCTGCTTTGATACTGCTTCCTTAACCCTGCATGGCCCAGGCCACCTTTCTGAAATTCTTCCCTTCTCCACAAGGACTTTATTGTGATTTTCAAAGCAGACTTCCAACATATGTTACCTTCTGGGGGCTCAAAGACTGGTGGATTCAAGCAATACATGTGATAGCCACGGTCACAGTCATCACAGAAGAGCAGCTGGTCCTGAGGCAGGGTTGTTGGGGAGACAGTAGGGAAACAGAGAGAGAAGGAGAGGAGAAGAGAGAAAATTATGTAAATTAGTCTCTTGCCAAGATGAAAATATAAGCATGGTAACCAGCAGTGCTCAGATAGGAATGCAGAGCTGCAACATAGAGACTAAGGGACTCCTGGGAATGTAAAAGGCATCACGTTTGTGCACCCAAGATCAACCACCACCCTTCTCATCACAAACGCTGTTCAGTTTCTAACTGGAAAATCTGCATGAGATATGGAAGACTTCCTCTCCAAGGTGACCTCGTGATGCAGGAGTGAGAGCTGCTAGGCCGGGGATATGCTGTACTGAGAGAAGAGGACAGGCTTTGCTGAGCTCCAGCGTGACCAGGTGCTGGATCTCATTCCTTCAGGGGAAACCTTTCTCGTCAAAAGTCTGGACTTAACCAGTTCTCCAAATCTCAGCTGTGTAAATGCTCCGTGAAACAGATGGAAGTGACCCGATCCCACCATGTGGTCTGCAGCTCTTTCACATATTTGGGGGGGAAAAAACCTGCTTTGAAGTACCCCGTGATTCCTAACACAGAACAGCTCCCTGTTTTCAGATTTCCTTATTTACTGCTAAAGTAAAACGAAATCTCAGGCTTCAAATTTACTCTGCTATAGGGAATACAGTGTTAGCTAACTGCCCCCAAAGTTCTCCAGCCACTGTCAATTCTCCAAGTTTCTCACAGACTCCCAAGGACCCTTAGCATCACATTTTAACTGAAAGTCCCACAGAGAGGACACTGTTCAGCTGCAGGCTCTGGATCATAGTTTGGAAATGACTGGGACAGGTGATTAGGTGACTAGAGAGAGGCCTAGCCATCCCAGTTCAAATGCTTTCATGTTTCCCAAGTCTTGTAATTAAGATTAAAAAATCTTGCCAAGAAAGTAAGCAAAATCAAGGACAGAAGAAACATACCTGCCATCTCTGGGGTTATCACCCATTCACATCTACCTCTGACTGCCATATTGAAAATACTACTCTCTTGCAGCTCCCTGTGATATGAGTTTATGGCCTCCAGATAATTTCAGTTGAAAAAGCGTACAAACCACAAGTATTGCCATCTTCAGTGGCCCTGTACAATATCCGTCGTAATTTCAGCAGAGACCGCTGGCTGAATGGGGGCACTGGGGAGAAGCCCCTCTCTCAGGAGCGGCTCCTCCACGGAGATGTATGGAAGCAGCAGTAAAGCCACGACCCACACCGTTGCCACGTGCTCCTCAAGGGCAGCCATGACAGGAGCTAGCTGTGATGCTTATTTGCATGAAAAGGTAAAGGAACTCACATCATTCTCAGAGGTCCCACAAAGGCTGCAGGATTTGCACTCAATGCACTGCCACTGATAGGTTTTAACCGCCTCAGTCATGTTTGTGGTGAACTGCAGGCAGGTCGGGTGTCCTGAGGAAGATCGAAAACAACTGTCACTGTTAAGGCTCACTTACTGCTGGTTAATTAACTGGTATTAAATTTGGGAACAAAACGCACATGGACATGGACTGATCACAACATGGGCTGCAACTAACAGATATCAAAGAGGAAAGCAGGCATTAACCCTTTTGCTGCCGGGCACAAGAGAACGTCAGAGTCATCCCCACCCATTCCCCATTGGAAAGCAGTTTTATTCAGAGCTCTTAAAAATGGTTTGGCTTTGGGTTTGTTTTTTCTGGGGCTTTTTTTTGAATGAAAACAAGAGAAAGGATGAAATCAGAAACAAACCCAATTTCAGAGAGAGCCCATCCGTCTTAACAGAAATTGAACTACAGTTTCAACTAGCGTTGTTTCGACCGGACTGAAGGACCTGGTGGAAATGAGGTTATTCTCCGTTTCAGAGCTTCTCTTCCCGCTGTCCAAATCGGTGGAGCAATTCTGCAAACTTTGCTTAAATGGAAGCAGTAATGTACAGAGAAAAAGCGAGACAGGATGGAGGGATACAGCTTTTTAATTTTTTTAAGAGCTCTGCCACTAAAGTTGGTTGGCACAGAAGAAACCAAATTGCACAGCTAAACTTCCAGGTTCAAAACAAGAAACTGAAAGGAAAAAAACCCAAGCCAACTCCCACAACGCACTAAATGAAAGGGATAAAGAAGGGAAAGCTAGCAGAACAGTCACATCTAATCAGGGAGGACAAACTACCAGAGTTACAACCCCCACCCCTACATGCGTGTTGACTCCAGCTTTGCAAAACAGCGGTATCACAGTAGCAGGGTCAGCAATGAGCTTTCTGGAGGGGAAAATACAAACAAACAAACAAACCAAAGGTAGGATCAGTGTTCCTTCTGCAAAACAAAACAAGAAAAATATACCGCTGAAATAAAGTACTCTACTCCCAAACCACCCCTGCCAGGATGAGGCAGTCCCTAAGTCACCTGCAATAATCTATCACTTGCTTTCTTTGAAAGCCCCGTGTTTAGCATCCCTCTCTGCCACACGTAAGCATTAACACCGTGCATAGTCGGGGGCAAGGGGTACAGGACGGGGATAGCCAATTGCTCATCTATAGAAAACCGAGAAATACAGGTATGTGCATCCAGCACCACCACATGCTCCTTCTAGAACCCTACACCATCAGGTGCGTGGGGGGGGTTCACCTCTAGCCGATCCGCTGTTCTTAGACTACAGCCAATGGGTAGAAAAAATCTCTTTCACATCCACCAGTCTAAATGTCTTTTTAATAGTGGAGAAAGAAAGGCTGCTTCTCCAATAAGCAAAAAAGGCACGCCTACAGTAGATGTGGGTACAGATGCGCTATCGTCATTACGAGACCTATCAGCAGTATTTTGCTGCATCATCGCATCACCCATCACCACCCTACAAGAAGCTTCTATGTTTTCTAGCTGGTCAAACAAACAGTTGCGGAGAACTGCTGGGTAAGGCAATAATTCTGTAAGGAATATCTTTCCTTTATGTGCCCATGATACCACCAAATGGTGTAATAAGGATTTTGTTTTTCCAGTTATATTTGCACAGTAATGGTACAAAAACTAAGCCTGTCCAGCAAAGAAATGTGTGTACATAAGTTATTAAGGAAATTGAATAGAAAATAGAGGAGATATTTAATGAAGGAGGGATCAATGACATTGGTCATATCACTCTTAAGCCTTTGAATAAAGAAGTGTTTTGACAGTACTGATGAACTCAGATGGGCTAAGAAGATCACTGGGTTTTGGAGTCCTTGAAATGTCAGCACAAAACAAGAGTCTGATTTTACTGAAATTTACAGTGGACCAAGTCCAAACTAAAGTTCTGGGGACCTTGAAACTGCAACAGTGCAGAAGGAGGTTTTGCAACATGATACCATTTCTTGCTGAGAGGACCTCATATAATTGCTGATACTACCAAACTAGCAGAACCTGGCATGACACTGAAATGTTCCTCCAGATCTGATTTACAGCAAACACAGAACTTCATTCCAACACCAGTAAATAGAACAAATGTGCCACACTACACATCGGGGAGGAATTCATCCCAACAGCAGCAAATCGGCTTCCAGAAAGGTTGTACAGTGCTGGAATACATCACAGAAAGCAACTCATACAGGGAGGTGAGTTAATCAGAGAGTTAAATAGCTTCAGTCACATTTGAAAAGGAACAGAAAGAATGGAATCAAACTTACAGAGATAAATCACAGCTAAATGCATACACACATTCATGTACTCACTTGCCTGCGTACACACATTGCTCATTTTAGAGACTCCAGCTAGAGACTCTCCCTTTCTCAAATGACACGAAGGTCAGGTTCTGTTCACTACTTTATCTCTGTTCCTCCACAGCAATTCCTGCTCTCTTCCAGCTATCAGTCTTGACTGTCTCGTTCCTCATTTACCTCAAGAACACCTCTGCAGGTTTTCTGTGCTGCATTTTGTATCAATGGTGCTTCATCCTTGAAGTGATCCATCCTCTTTTCAGAGCCCTTCTTAAGAACTACACCCACCACAAGCCTCAAAGAAACAATCTCTTGTGGGCTGAGACTCACTTAGAAAATATTAGTAGTGGAGTGAGGGCTATGGTGGCTTTATTTTAGTAGCAATGGAAGGCTCTATTGCAAAAAAATACCAATTTATTCACTCCATTGGGCTGTCTCTCTAAAAGTTATGTCTATGAAAGTGTCCAGCAAATGCCCACAGCCATGTCTGCAGAGCCACAGATTACTCTCTGTTAGCCCAGGGCTTATGACATATCTAAGGGAAAAAGAATTCCTCATGGACATGTCTTTCTTCAGCCTCCAAGTCAGATCCTCTTTCACATTATCAATGTGCCTTGTGGTACCATGACCCCAACATAATGTCGTTGGAAAGACTATTTTTACTTCTGCCAGCAGCCTGATAAGGCCCTGTAGCGTACGGCAAGCATGTCAGTAGATACTCAAAACATTAAAATTGTTTTTCCTGCCCTCCCTGCTCTCCTTCTTCACAAGCTCTCTATTTTCCTGCTACTTTGGTTCAAAACCCAGTGTTTTTCATGACCTATGAGAAAATTCACACGTCCAGGACTTCCTGGAGTGGTGTTAGTGAACATCATCCCTGCTCCACATCACAGCATTTCTTGGCATTCCCTTTGTGACAGAATACCTGCAGACAAAGCCCTGTAGCTGCACATGGCAGAGTACTAGAGGTATATTAAAATTCCCTTTTTAAAAAAAAAAAAAAAAGTCTAGCCCAGGCACCAAACAATTTTGCTTTACACAAGAAGCATTCCAAAACGTGGTTCAAGTTACAGGCAGTGTGGTAGCGCACAAGCCAGAAAGCTGGAAATGTATTTCTTGCTGAATTTCATCAGTTATCTGGTCAAGATGAAGAAACAGTCTCATTTCACTAATCTTGTGATAAACGGCATTTGCTACGGCAAAGGTGTGCAGCAAAAAGTCTGCAGCTGGAACTCAGTGAATAATTCAGGTGCTAGCTCAGCCCTGGCAAACCCTGGATCACTCTCACATGTCTGTATCAGCTCCGCAGATCTAACGGGGAGAAGAAGTAACACATATTTATGGTGTCACCGAAGTCAATAGACAGACCGCTAAAATACACCCCGGGAGCAGTTGTGTTGAAGGAGCATGTGATATGTTAACATCGACAGTTTCTCATCTACCATAACTATTCTCTACCCAAACTTTTGCTACGCTGCAATAGCTATAAACAACATAGACAATAAAACTCACAGTGAGAAGGTTGCCAACAGCTCATCCTTTTGTCTTAAAGCAATATTTTAAAGTATAGATCAGGCCTGAAAGCTTCCTCATCTTTGTCAAAACCCTCCTCTGGATCTGAACCCTGCGACTGAGACTGCATTATACAGTGACACCGGTGTTACACATGCCACTGGCTTTAATTGTGCACTATATGTCCACCAGCCATCTGGCCGGAGGAGTGAGGGGCGAGCACATCCAGAGATGATTTCTTGTATTCCCCACCTAGTGTAATTGCAGGTTGGCGGTAAGGAGAATTTTAACATAAATACCCTAAAAAAAATTAAACCTAAAATTCTCTTCTGCTTGCCCTGGCTGTATAACACTAAAGACCAAAACCAACCTTAAGGGGCAGGAGCAATCTGCTGCTCCCAGGCACCCTGTGACCAGTGAAGGCCTTAGAACAGCTCATTAGTGCTTCTTAAATAATGGATTCTGCATCGCAAGATTAATGGCAGCCATGTGCTCTGTCACCCCCGCCACAGACTATTTAAGTTAACAATCCAATCAATAACCTTTTTCAAACAAAGGCAGAGATTATCTTGAGGAAAAAAATAAGCAGAGACTCCTTTTTTAAAACAAATGTGAAATTATTTACATGGAGTGAAAGGAATTTTTACCCGGTTTCCAATTCTTTCCCTTGTCTTCACTGTGTAGTGGTGTGCTTTTTAATCAATAGCATAGCGAAAACCCACAGGGCTCCTGGCTATATTGCATCAGAATATATTCCATAAACTATTCAGGTCTTTAAACAACTATAAATACATATTACAGACATAATGACCTATGTCACAGGAATCCTGTCCAAATAATGGAAGTTTTACATGCAAAGAAACTGCAAAATTTCCTCCTGCTAAGACTGAATAAGGATTGCTGTGACCACTGCCACTATTAGACAGAACTATTAGCATTATTTGTACAAAAGAAGGGAAAAGTAACTTGTAATTCTAATAAGGGATATGATTTTATTATTAAAATATAAAAATTTAGCCCACATTTCTCCATCTCTGAAGGCATGTTTACAGATACGTAGTGTGAACAACAGACAGATTAGAAAGGGCCCTTAAAAACCCAAACCATTCAAGCACACCAAAAAGCCTGGCTCTGCCAGAATCCCAGGGCTCCAGGAGCTGCAACTCTCAGGAAAAGACCAACCATTTCTATGGGACGAGGATGGGGAGCTCTGGGCATTTTCCTGGCCCTTCCCATCTTGCAACACTGATGCAGGGACGTATGCTTGCCCACTCAAGTGGAGCTACTCATAAACAGAAACCTGCAAAAGTGTTTGTGGGGTCAGGATCCAAGGCACCACCTGCCACAGAACCTCTGATACAGGGAAGCATGAGTATTTCATAACAGAAAAAATGTAACAGCTTTCCCTGTGGCCAGGCCAGAAGTATGTGCCAGAGGCTGCAGGTGAAGAGCTCTTGTCTCACCCTCTTCGACACAGAGCCTCGCTGAACCCAGTTTCTTAAGAAAAATAAACAAACAAACAAAAAATGAAATCTCTCTTGTAGGCACCATTGGGTTTTACTACCATCAGGCAGAAGAGGAGGAGAGGAAATATTACCACCGTGAATTTCTATGTTCTGATGGAAATAAGACACCCTGGCTGTTCCTCCCGGTGTCCGAGGCACCGTGTTCCAGCTCTGCTACAGAAGGGAGTCTAACAGGACTCGGGCGCCTCAGTGAATAGGCTGGTCAGCCTGATTTGGTCAGAGACCAACTTTCCTCTAATCTAATATGCCGCAATATGCCAGTAATTGTGGAAGAATTAACGCTTTTAATAATTAATGAAGTTCTGAAACCATTCAGCTGTAGCAGAGCTTATAGTTCCTATTATTTCATTTCCTGGCCCTGTAGCAGTTCTGGCCGGCATGGACAGAGCTTAAACCGAGCCCGCAGAGAGGGAAGGGGCACTCTGCTGCATCAGCACCCAGCACTGGCAGCCAGCTGCACTCTGGAGGTGGTGGTTTCCTTCTCGGCACTGCCAGTTCCAGTGGGAAAAGAGACATAAATTACAAGCAATTGCTTGAAGGTTCGGCAAAACTAGAAGAGACCCCTCCTTTAATTGCTCACCCAAGGGACACATAAAACCCCTGTGCAAAAGATAGTGGCTCAGTCCCAGTCGCGGTTAGGCAGGTGTAATTGGAGTCAATGGGAACCGAAAGCAGGACAGACCTGTGTTTGAAAGCAATTAACACTAGACATCTCAAGGAAGTTGTAAAATGGCGGTGTGTGGAAGGCGGCACTGGCGGCTCGCTCTCTCCTGCACTACCTTGCTGTTGCTTTACCCATGCAAACACCAAAGGGCACAGGGGGGAGTGAGCTCCTACTGAAACACCCCTCGTCTCGAGGCACTGCCCCGAAAATTTTGTTGCCTGAAGAAAGTCCACCCACCAGCTCTTCAAGCTCCCCGCTTTGACTCTACAACACTG
>Ga0181612_172928_pt1 | contig 14492 bp, 8 predicted proteins | sample HoacroProtozoa21_FD_119630 | JGI IMG/M metagenome (GOLD analysis project Ga0181612, IMG submission 119630) | Hoatzin crop microbial communities from Cojedes, Venezuel. Combined Assembly of Gp0051906, Gp0051904, Gp0051908 | reverse complement strand
GCCTCCTAAGAATTAATTTTCATGAGCTCCATATGCCAGGAGAATTTGCTGTAAGATCTCTCTCCAATTGAGAGGCCAGAGGGAAAGGTACCCCAGTGGTTTGGATCTACTGCTTAAGGCTTATTTTTTTATCTCATTCTGTACAGACAACCATGACAGTAAGTCTGATCCAGAGTGCAGCACAGTTCTCATCTGTACTACTCAGATCCAAAACTTTATTCAGGTCTTAAGGCATTTTTTTCGTGTAACTTTAAATATTTAGAATATATTGAAGACTTAATAATGAGAATAACAGGAGTTAATATGAGATAAGCAAAGAGATTTCAATTCAGCTAGAGAAGAAAGTTCTTAGCTCCGACTGACAAAAGCTGGATGCAGCCTTATTACTGGTGGCATTAACTCATCAAAACAGAAGAGACCCTGAAATTTCTATTGACCTGCTACTAAATCCAGGAATATTAATACATGCAGAAATAAAAAGAACATGAGCTGAAATTCAAATTATTTCTGACATTCACGAAAAGTCTAGTCATAATACCTTATCAGGAAAGGAAGAGTTTGCATTCTATGGAGAATCGATGCAAAAAGTTTGCCCTTACAGAGGACCTCATTTAAATTATTATTTTTTATTATTATATTAAACCTGTTGCTTATAACTTAAACTTCACTGTATTTTTATCTCTATACTTTTTTGAAATTGTATGCTTATAGTTTCAAATTCAGTGATCAAACTGAAAAAAGCCAAAATGCTAAATAACACATAGCTCAATAGATGAAAAATGTTTGCCATATTTCTATTGCAAAAACAAACTTCTGCAGAAAAAAAATAATGTACAAAAAACTGTTCGGAAGTACAAAAACTTCCATTTTAAACATGAATACTTGTAAACACTGAGACACCAAACAAGAATGTTGTGTGTTGCTCCAGTATTACAACAGCATTACTACAAGCCCTGAGAAAGTTGAGTTCCATATGCATAAAGCTAGTTGACATTTTTAGTAACACTTTGTTCAGAGAGCATTTCCATTTCAACTGGGAAATTTCACAGCCTAATGTTTAATATTTCCACTAAATTTTAGGCCAAATGAGGTGGAAGAAAAGCTGTGGAAACTGTCAATTTATAGAAAGCATAACATGTCAAGTCTGCTCCCAGTAGCAACCTTGCGATTTTCCTTCCCGCTCAAAACAGAGTCAGTCCCTGAGTAGATGGGATTTTCTCTCAAAGGTCACTCTACTTTTCTGAAAGAAAAGGTGACAAGCAAAAAAAGACATGGGGACAGACAGATTTTCACTTCTTTCATTTTAATTCATCCCTAAAGTTTCTGTCCAGTGGTATAGAAACTGGAGGATTTGACCTTTCTCAAGTGGTCACAGAGGAGAAGTAGACAAGGGGTAGGTTTCAACAGATGTAACTGTGGTCCTCCTGGGCTTACCGAGCTCCTTGCTGAAAAGGCCAATTTGGAAAAAAAGAGAAACAGGAAGAATCAAAATCAGATACACTTAGAAGCATTTCACAGTGGCAGTTCCTGGTATATGCTACCATAACACTAACAACTCCTCAATTGCAGAATAATAATGTAGGAATTAATTTAGATTTTTCCCTATGAAAGTTAGTTGCCTAGTGTAGCTAGTCACTTACGCTGTTCTTTAGTCACTGGAAGGACACATGCACTTCCCAAAATGATTGTATCCATCACAAATAGGTGTTCAAAGCATGCGGGATGAATCACCTCAGGCAACTCCAGCAGGGACTCCACTATGATGGGCCATCAAGATGCCTCGGGGACTCCAACGGTGGTCATCAGCACTTTTCATCTCTTCTCAGGGAATCTAAAAAGTCTACACTAGACACTCTACTCTTTAGGCAGCTAATAGATGAAATGGAGCCCGCTCTTCATCCGATACTCAGTGGATACATCTTTCATGTAGTGATTCCCCTAGGAACACTAAAAATACACTCGAATGCAGGAGGTCTCCTGGAGGGACAGTCAGTCCTATTCTCCTTCCAAGTTTCCTTATTACACCCCTAGTTCCGGCCCTGTATGCACAAAAAGACAGGCAGGCAGTGCTAAGGGCAAGGGACAGAGGTCACTACAATGACCCTGCATACCAGTAATACCCAAAGGGACCAGATCCCAATTGAGGGCACTGCTGGGAGCTTATCTGTCCCCTGTACACTTTACAGTTACGAGGCAGCGGGATGAAGTTTCCTTTCTTTTTTCCACTCCAAGCCACCCAACAGCACATAACAGCCTTGGCATTCACATGAAGTAACTGAGCTCAGATTGCCACCAGCAGCTCTTCTGTTTCTGTGCCATCTCTGTTTTCCTGTCACCTCTAGCACTCCGGCCAAGGACAAAGGCTTATTGTTTGATTCCACCACTGCCTCAAAGACTTCAGCTGGATCAATTGTCATGATAATGAGTAGGTGGTGGCAACAAGTTACAGAAAGAATTTCATGTTTCCACCACTGAGCACTGGCTGTTATTAGTAATAATTAAAACACTTCTTTGGAAGCTAATCTCTCTGTCCAGCAGAAAGCTTTTGCCCAGAACTTTTAACAATCGTGTCCAGCTTGGCTTCCTATGAGCCTTTTAAGAATTGACATGCTTAGAGGAACCTGCATTACTGGATTAAAAGTCCTGCATTAGAATAGCAAGCGTCTATTCTACCTATTCTGGAAGTATGTGGGACCTTTATGTACAGGATACAAAGTACCTTTATTGGCAAGATAGCTTACACTGTGGCATTTCCACAGTGTAAACGCTTACAGAACGCCCTGAGAAACTTGTGAGGTAAATCTAACAAGGCTAAGGAAAGGTTACAAGCAGACAGAATAAGCACAGGGAAGTAATGAAATAACAGAGGTCAGCAAGAGAGAGCCATAACAAGAGGCATAGCACGAGCAGCCACAGTTAAAAGGGAGGGAGTTCAAAGTGCTGCAAATATCTAAGCAGCAGGAAACACCTAAGAGGTGGCTGAGTTTGAGAGTGGCATTTTTTTTATTTGCCTAGGTCTTGGGGAAAAAAAATTATCAGATCTCAATTTATAGAAACATTTCACTATGGGATAAATCTGCATTTTGGGTGAAGAAGAAAATGGAGGCAAGGGGGAACTGTCACAACTGAGTACAACAAGCACTACAGTGAGTGAACGGTCATCCTACTTAGGCTGTGCGGGGAGTCCTAATAGAGACAAATAGCACTGCTGCCTGGCATGATACATGAAAAATAGCTCCAGCATTTCACTGAATCATAACAGTTCACCTAATGTAATGACTGCAGAGAAAAGTTATCTGATCTAAGTGAGCATTTTATCTATGTGGGATCTTTTTTCACTCCAAAACCTGTCAGAATCACCAGCCACCTGAATCCCAGACCCTCTTCGAGTTGGATAACCAAGCGTTATAAGCATCTTGCCTGTCCTTTGTGTTCAACATGAAAAAGTGCCTTGCCCAAAAAACAAGGAAAGTGCCAATCTTGCAAGTCAAACCAAGCTTGACTTAATTTAAGGGTTTTCAATAGGCTTTTGATCAGTTGCAGGTTTAACCCTACGTATCTTTCACAAGCACTTTTAGGACAGAAGTGGTGAATCAACTGCATTACTTTCAAACACATCTAGCTCAGTCCCTGCACCAGGATGGAAAGAGTAGATTCTCTTCTTCTGTCCAAAGAACATAAGAAAAGAAATCCCTCAGCATGGTTACCATATAGGTCTATCCAGTGGTCTGCAAGAACAGCTTCATTTCACCACGGGTCAGTTTTTGTGTCACAGCAATTCCAGCCATTGAGAGTCTGCACAATGGTGGAAAATACAATCTTTGTAAAAATTCCTTAAATGAAATATATAGATAAGTTAATAGAAGACACACCATTTAAAGAGTACTCAGGGGCTTCTCTCTTTTTTTGTGTGTTGGAAAATTAGTCATATTATCCTCCTTCAAAATATCCAAGCTGCTGGTTTTCCTTTAACAGCAGTTCTACAGGTATAATGAACTGAATCGGTTCATGAAGTTACGACTGTTCCCCTGGGAAAACAGCGGAAATTACACACCAATTAAAAACTTTCAATGTGTTCACCTAATAGCAAAATATTACAGCAGCCTACACAGCCCAGTAGTGTTCCATATATAAAAATAGCTTTCCAGAAATAACTACTCTGCTGTATTGGACTACTGAATTTCCCAGAGGACCAGTTACTGTTGTTTTATATGTTAACACATTTGCTGTAGAGTGAAAGTACTGAACCTGAATACATTAGCAGTAGTTTGCTTATTGCCTACAAATGGCATTTAAGCAACAGTAATACTGCTTTAGACTTGAAAGGCTTTTGTTTTTGAAATTCTGGCAAGTTGTCGAAATAATTCTGTGCTCCATTTCCAGTGCATAAATCTCAACACAGTGAGTATATATTCTCAGTCAAATTGCTGTGAGGGGAGGAAGCCTTGCAGTTGTCTGAATGCAATGAGTTTGGCAAGATAGCTCTATTATTGTACTTTTTAATCTGACATTTTTTTCACTGCTCAGTAAGAGCAAATAATCAGCACAGAAAGTGATTCCAAAATGTAAATTAGGGTGTCTGATGTAGGGATCCGGTGCATATGAAAACTCTTGTATCAAAAACATTTCCCTTTCTAGTTCACTGCTGGCAATCAAACCTTTGAAATTAAAGAACTGCTTTTCTAATCTTGGTGGTATTTTAGTGTTTCTTTTAAGAATGTAGCACATGGGCACACACATATCATACAACTTTGTTCAGAGGTTGCAGTTTCTGTTAAATTTAATTACTTCTTTCTAGGGTATACTGAAAGCAAGGGCAGTGTCTATTAAATACCTTGCTACAAAAACATGCATGTTAAAGATGTCTCGCAGAGGTGTGGCTACAAAATAAAGTCTTTTATGAAGGCACAGCACTACTAAATGAAAATACATGGAATATGACTACTGTTGAGGTATCTCAATGGTAACAGTTTAGACTTTTAGCCTAATGAAGCCTATATTCAAAACAGTGAAGACCACAGATGCTTCAATCACTGCATCTTGAAAGTGTCATTAGAATTATTCTAATGAGGGTGTTATGAGTTCAGGATCTGCAGGGTCAAAACTTTTAAGTAACATTGACAGGCATTGCTTGAAATTTCATTCAGTCCTCTTCAATATTTTTTCTGGCATATGAATTTCAGGTTATGGTATTTAAACAAAATGGCATTACGAATAGGAGTTAAGTACATAATGTTAAAAGTTCAGAATAACTGATGCTTAATCATTGATTTGTAGAAAAGAGAGTAGTTAGTGTGGATGTAACATAACTGAAGTATACATGCTAGAAAGGATAAAAGTATTTTGCTCAATAAATATGGAAGAGCGGATCAGTGTATTCACAGAGATTCACTGAACTTAGTAAAGATTCCCATATAGATCTGATTGCAGAAGTTGAGTTCCAGTTCCTGCTTTGACATAGTGCCATGTGATACAGTGAAAAGATTTGACCCCTCTCCAATAAGTTATAAGAATCCCCATAGATCCTGGAATACTGACTTTGTTGTAGCTATGTACAGACAGTATTATTATTTATTATTTGCATTATGGTAGCTGCCATCCAGGACCAGGGCTTCAGTGAGCTAGTCGTTATAGAGACGTTTACAGAACTCACAGTGCTCATGAGAGGCAGTATATCAGAAGAGACAAGCATGACTGGGAAGGATGACATTACAAATAAGCAAATTGAGCAGGGAAGTCTGCTGAAGTCACACTCTTTGCTTCTGTGTGTAAAGTTACAATCATCCTAAAGTATATTTCAAAACAGGGTTCTGTATTAGCAAGGAAGGAGACATCTCTACACAACAGAAGCTTGTAAGTATTCTTGTTTAAGCGAAGTGCATGCCATTTCTAAGATTTTTTGACATTTCTGCACACCTTTCATGTTTATATGGAGGGTTTTTTTCTAAACTCATTTCAGTTTTAACAGATTGTGATATATATTTAGGTCATGGACAGAATGAATCAGTCATAGTCACCTGAATTAATTCTTCTATGTGGCACTATCATTTTCCTTGATTTATTATCATTACATGTATGACAGTTTTGAAAAGAAAGCAACATTGGATTAACGAGAGCAACAAATACCAAGCACTATATATGAAACAGGCATCTATATCCTATTTATGTTTAATAAGAAAGTAGATGTTGAACTGCAAGATATTTTGCCTTGAACTGAACATTGCTTCTAGGAACATCTGATCATGATCATGATCTTGAAAGATAGGCATTTGCCCTGAATATAGGACGAAGCAAAAAGGATGTCTTTCAAGTGAAACAACAGCATGCTTCTGTAACAAAATTGTCAGCAATAAGGACTAGAACCATGCAAAGAGTGGAGCTCTGCATTTGGTAATTTGTCAGCACACAGCAAAAATTTTAAACTTGAGAATTTTATTTATTAGAAATAGTAACGCTTTTTGACTGTATTTTCAGCTATGCCTTAAGATGGTTAAAGGAGTTCAGGCTAAAACCCCACATTTAAATTCTCTGAAGTATTAGCTTGATAGTAAAATTTTGATGCAGAACATAATTTCTGAAGTTAGCACATTAAATCAATAGAGTAACCCTGTATCTTCAATCCAGGCTCTAAGGTACCAGTATAACTTTGACCTGATCTGAATTCTGCAGGTTTTGCCAAACACCAGCTCCTATAAACAATTTCGAGTATGATCGTAGAACCTACTACCATCTTAGCTATGAAAACTAAAAATCAAGCTTCATAGGTATTTAAAAATGGCTTTACTGCAAGCAGTGAAGCTGAAGTTATCCAAATCACTAAAAGTGCCATTTTTAGATTCTGTCCTTTACCTCTTCTTTCAGATGTCACAATTATGCTTCATACAATATAGAAACTTCAATAATAGATTTGTTTTAACTGTCTCCATAGCTACAGAAATTTTTTCACCCTGCAAATTTATGACATCAAAGACTTCTGTACAGACAGAAAAATAAGAAAAATGGAGGGAAAAGGAAAAGAAAGTCAAACAGTACTTGGCAATGTTTCTGATTTTACAGTGAAACTCATTATATTAGATAGCTGAGCTCTAACCGTAACTCCTTGGTTATATGAAAATCCTAGCTTTCCTATTTTTATTTCAATAAAAAAAAAGATAAAACATCTGTGCTGTTAACTTCCTATTTGTGTAAAAATGATTGAAAATACATCCCTGAAAGGCTCAGGTCCTGCATGTCCTTCAAAATAACTCCAAGTATTTTTCACAATCCTATTGCTTTAAAGCTAAGGCCATAGTGAGAAAGGAACTAAGTTTTGGAGCAAAAACCAAGGCTGACCTCAGTATTTCGGCGACATCCCAGGACTTGGGTGTTTGAAAACATAGAAAATTACGAAGTAGGAAGACCCACTCTGTTCTCCGACACAGAAAAGGCTCAGGTTTTTGCTTCCTTGCTATGTCTTCACTAAAGACAAAATCTACCAGAAATTTACTGATGGGTTATGCACAAAATAGTTCTTACGAATATTCCTGTTGCAGTATCTACAGCAAAGCTGAAAATTTTTCTAAAACTACTTGTACATATGAAGCAATACAGGAAACTTAGTCTTAGAGCTTCAGCTTCAATATTATTGATGTAACTACAAGACCTGCACATTCTCCAGACATCTTAACAAGAATATGATTGCAAATGCACTTGAATTTCAAGGTAAAAGGCACAAAACACATATTGAAAGTGATTAACTAATACAACTGTATTCAACAAACAATACAGTAACACAGTATCTGCAGGTAAGTGGAAATTCCGATAAAGATGTGTTTTGCTATGGGCTCACTCAGTACATGAGGAAGAACTCCAAAATTCCAGCCTTCCTAACACTGATAATAATAATGTTTTAAAAAAGCATAAGTAGCTGCTAATTCAAATAATGAAGATAAAAGACACCTGATTTTAAAACAATACTTTCTTCTACATCAGATTTTTCTTTCTAGAATGGTTTCTACAGCTAGTTGAACCACAATTCATATAAGTATCTACTGACACAAGGCTGAGAAGTTTTGAATAGGAAGACCAGATTACATGTTTTGCACTCAACAAAGCTGTGTAAATATTTCCAGAATGGACAATTTTGAAAACTGAAATGCTGCTAAAGGTTCTATAAGCACTATGCTATATAAGTGGTAAGTTTCTACTTCTAGAAATGGAAACATATCCCGTCACACTAAATACTATTAGCACTGTTACTCAGAGGTTGCATCAAGGAAATATTTCTTAAGATCAGTAGTAAATTAAATCAAAGAAAACTCGCAAGTGAGTTTTTTAAAGAGATCTTGGCCCTTGTCACGTTTAGAATGGGAGCAGAGAATTCTTTTTGAGAGTCCCTCCGAGGCACAGAGCTGCCTGGAACTTTACCAGCGTGCTGAATTGGACAACTTCTTGTGAATAAACAAAAAGCCATTTCTTTTGACTCTTGAGCAAAACATATTAGAGAAGCATTCAGACTTCCTGCATAACTACAGTGTTAGGTAATTATCATACATTGGTCACTAGTTCATTTCTAAGTATTTCCAGGAACAAACACCTACCAGGATTGGCCTAAAACTTGAAGGAAGTAGATCAGGTAAATGATTTTCTGTGGTTCTGTGATCATTGTCGTATAGGATCATAGCCAAAGGAAACATCTATTCATTTCTTGGAGATTCTTGTACAGGCTTCCCCATAAATTTGAATACCATCTATTTGCTGAAATGTAACAAGAACCTCAAGATCTTTAGTGATATCAAACCACTGTTATTTTTATGGCCCTAAAAACTGATATCTAAATCAATTACTTAGATCAGAGTAGAATAGCATCTTCAGCACTGGCTAAACCTCATCTGAATCACTTTCAGCCACATCCATCTCTGCTATAACTTAATTGATAGGAATTTTTCTACAGCTGGAATGCATATGGGTCTTAGAATAGCACCTGAATTTAAATGCACATAGCTTTACATTTTGTACTATTCTTAATCCAGTACTAGACAACGAAGGAAATGACAAGAAGAATTATTCTCAGGTTTGCCAGTCTTTTGGTGGCAAAATTGCTGACTGGGGAGAGAAATCTTTTCAAATGTGACTAAGGGCAGAGAGCACTACTGCAAAGACAGTTTCCAGCTTTTAGTAATTGAAGGACTTAGCTGGAAGGAGACATAACACTTCTATCCTTGGACTTTTTCCTTATATGTATGCCAAATAATGCGGTATGGGATCTGAAAAAGTAATCCAGAAACAAGTAGCAGGTTCCAAATCCAGTCTAGTTGGAATCACTTACTATTTTATCTTTGTGATTATTAACTGTATTGAATTTACATACCCCTGTACTGAATCTACATACATCAGCTCCGAGTCTCACATGAGCATTCCTGTTGCATTTCCACTTCCTTCTCTTGTTGATGCTTGTCTGTCACGGGTCTCACAGAAGACTCTCTGTTACTTACTAAAGACTCAGACTGGCTTATCAAGTCTATTAGTGATAACTTTGAACTCTCTCTGCACTTGAGAATGTGCATGGCCTATCCAGAAACTTTTTCATATGTTTCACTACCTTTGCCAGCCTCTCATTGGTTTTACTAAGAGTGCTGGAGTCAGGTGTGAACCAACAAATGTTTTTCAACAAATGCTTTTCTCCACTTCTTTTCCACTCTGGGTCTGTACTCAGACTGTTTTATAAATTCTCAGGTGTATCCTGCTGCTATTGCCCTCTGTGGAAGTATTGTCATCTACTTCCCTGCACCACACTACCAGTTCTATAACTGAGAGTTTCTGTGGGGGGAGAATATTTTATTGTTAGCAAATACAACTTCCTCACATAGTTCAAAACCAAGCTAGGAATTAGCAAATAACAAATATTTAATTCTTGCTATAACTCCTTGTCCTCTTCATAGGGTTACCACTAATAGCCATTTACTGTTTCTTACAACAAAAAAAAAATGCAAAAATTGTTTCCCAGAACTGCTGACCATTTGCTTTTAGGAAATGTCACAAAAGATGAGTTCCCACTTTTAGAGTAGAAACTTAAAAGTAACTCTATACTGCTTTTTGTCTCTAAAATTAATAAATCCTAAATTCTGCCAGGAAAAGAATTAATAATGTGACTTCTTTTCAAGTCCCTCTAGATTGCCATGTTGTTGGCTGGTTGGCCCAACATCACAGCATTTTGCTACAATTTTAAGCCTGCCATTTACTCATTCCATGCAGCATAGGAGCCTACCATTGCCTCCTCCAGTAAAATCTTTTCCTCAGTGGACTTCTGGCACCAGCAAGTTGGAGATACACAAGTGCTGTAATGGAAAACATCTGTTTCATTTGATAGGAAAAAAGAGGAAAACTAATTTATATGAAGATCCTCTTGAAACTTTGAACTGCAAAATAATATTTGTGTTCTGTTGAGAATTGCAGCAATCTTCTATTCTTTGCATTTATTTGAGATCTTAAACACTCATGTGATACATAAAGCATTTAAGTAAAATTCCTGTTGACATGATATTTCATTTACTAGGAAGACATGTTTGTCAAGAAAGAGGATTACAGAATTTTTTCATTTCACTTCTCTATTTAACAGATATGTTATCACTGGTGCAAGAACAATTTCAAAGAGAAGGGTGGAATTCAGCTTATCACAGATGTAAGCAAGCTCCAGGAGGAAAATATAAATATCATAACAGAAGAAAGCATTTAAATGGTGCTAGATTAAAGCAATTGAGAATGTATGAGAGCAGGGAAACATCGGGGACTGGATATGAGAAAATTGAACCCAACTGGAAATACAGACAAAGGGATTCAACCACGAAGGTAATGGGAGACAGATAAGAGAATTTTCTGGCAGCATTTCAGAGACTGGATTCTAAAAGGGCAGAAATTGCTGTAACGTGGGACCACAATAGGCCCTTGTAGTAAGGGTAATGAAGAATGTAGGGAAATTTTTATGACTAATCAAGTGTAACACAGAATTCAAATGCTTTGGCAGAGTTCACTTTGCAGTTAAATTACAATCCTCATACATCCTAGGGAAGCTTGAGTATTGCCTTCAAGCAGATATAAAAGCATATATTTTATTTGTTGTGAATCTTCAACATTAAGATTTTATTTAACAATTCACATAACCATTAACCTTTTCATTATTCAGAGAAAAATATTACTTTCCAATTTACTTTAAAAAATGTCACAAATGCAAATGGTGGATCCATAACTAATATGAGTATGTGTATCCACAACTAATAAGAGTATGTGTGTGCATCAGAAATTTCTGAGGACTGCCCTGAAAAACATTTGAGAACCAAGCAACCATATAACTGAAGGCTTACACAAGGCATGCAGATTACAAGAAGTCATACAACACTATACTGCAAGAAAATGACTCATAAGTAGTCCATAAGCAACATTACAATAAAATAATATCAATTAGTGAGAAAAATCCAAACTTATTCACACAGAAAAATAAGTTTACCGAGTAACTTGCAGCAGTCTAGTAGGTTGTCTGTTTGTATGTATTCGCTTTAATGAAAAACTAACATCTCTACCTTTTCTTTCTTCTTTATGAGGGACAAACATAGCTGCAAATCTTTCCACAACAGATTTTTTTGAGGGCCCAGCAGCAGGAGCAAATGCCCAAGAGAGAGAGGTGGGAGTCCACAGTGACTCATCGCTACAACACACAGAAATGTGAGGTGGATCAAGAGAATACAGAAGAAAGAAAGGTAAGAGAGCTTGCAGCTTCTAGACAGGCAGTATCACAGGCAGTGGCAACGTGAGATGGAGAGGAGATAATCAGTAAAGCAGAATACCCCATAGCATCGTTCAGAGTTCTTGAATAAGCTGATAACAATGACCTGCACAAAGAGCAGAAGCATGAACACATGAATGAGGGGTGTTCTAAATAAACAGCAAAATAACATAGGCAAAAAATGCAGAAAAGATTCAGTTTAAGATCTGCTTACCAAGACATCATGAAAGCATTATTAAAAGAAAGCACATTATATTTCATTAGGAGTAAGCAGAGGGAAAACATAGATCTTCTTTTAAGAAAGAGTATGAGTAAAAGTCAAAATATTTACTACATTATTGGTATGAGCCTTTGGACAAAAAGATTAATAGCAACCATACATGTAATGCAAACTTTATAATAGGGTAGCTCAGGCCAGCAGAGGAAAGAACAGGTTACAGAATACTTAGAACAATGAGACATATTCAATACAGTAAATGGGATGGATTTCAACCCACAGTTTTAACGGAAGTAGCAACAGTGATACCTGAATCATTTGCAATTAATCATGTAAAAGAACTTGAGAGGAGAGAGACAGAGGGGACAGTAAGCACTGGAACACTGGAGAACAGTAAACATAGTCTTTTTACTTCAGAATGAGGAAAAAGTAGAACTGTACATAATGAACCTAGAAAGACACTCTAGAAAAGTATTAAACAATGATTTCATTAACCCCTGAAGGAAATAGGATAGCAAACATCTCAAAAGGAAGTACAAAGGCATACCCTGTCAAAATCATCTCATCTTCTCTGACAGTGTAGAGTCGATAGAGAAAGCAAAAGATATTTCGTATCTTTACTACGGAAATGCACTGCAGCTAAAGTTATCTTGCAATGGTGAAAAGACTGGACAAAAAAATCCTGATCAAAGTGTAGCGTTCAGTAGTTTCTGGCTGTGTTTGGTGGCTGCATCTATCAAACGCTTTTCTAAGCCTGTTGTGGGTTGTCACTAATAGCTTGAACACTGGAGGAGAGGGCACTCAAAAAATCTGCACTAACAGCAAGCCGGGTGAGTAGGAAGCGCATTAGGAAAGGCAACAACCTTCAGAATTGTTTTGCTTAATTGAAGAAGCAATCTGAAGTTAGTAAGACAAAATAAAACTAAAAAGGAAAAAAAAAGACAAAATGGAGACTAACTTGGCTAGGAAGGAGCTCTGCAGAAAAAGCTTGGGGCTAATAGTGGGTTGTAAGTATAATAGGAGGCTAAAAGTAGTTCAATAAATATTTTAACCTAAGGTAGAACAGTCATGCCATTGTAAGGGAAAATCCTGCTCTCCTGCTGACACATCCTCTTCCCTTCTGCAATGGAAAAACATTGGTACAGCTATCATGTAAGCCATATCAAAGAAGCAATGCATGTGACAAATTGACAAATAACTTTGTTTGGCAGATTACTTTTCAGCTCAGAGGAGAGAGATGTGGACAGAGAAGGAGGGAGGCTGCAGTAGGACTGACTTACTCCACGTTAATATTTCTTCACATTTTAAGCTGGGTTCACAGCGTGACACTTTTTCTAAAAAGTGATGTGGAATGTCCTGAGAGGAACACTGGATGTAGGACAACAGAGACAGCAAGTCCAACTAGTGAGCAGTTCAGGAAAGCACAGGATGGCCCGTCTAAGAAAGGAGCAGATGGTGTGGAAGGAGTCCAGAAGAGAGCAGGGAAGATAAGAGTCTTGAAAGGACCAAGGATCTTCTAGCGTTGATGGGGTTGGGGCTGAATCAGCATCTTACAGTTTTGGTATGCTGGATCCTATTTCAAGTTCCTCATGTTACTTCTAGGCATGTAATTTATAATTTCAAAATGTTCTGGTTTTTTTTTTTTAATACATTCATTTTTTAATTTACAAAATTTACAAAAACTATACACATGCTTTATCATGTTCTGCTGTCTCCATTCTACGTAACATAGCAATGTCCACCAACTGTCTAGGTAGTTACATTACAGTAGTCTGCAGAAATAACTTAATCTTATACACATTTCTTCATTTCCTGGACGTTTTTGCAAAGGTTTCAAGATAAAAAAACTAATCACTTCTCTACAGAATTTAAGCTATTTTCAAATCAGGCTATTTTAAATTTTTTTGAACAACAGAGGTGCTGGCAGAACTTCCATAACCAAGATTTGAAAATGACAGAGTTTAACAGCAGTTACCAGAAGTAACCAGCAGAGTTCCCAGAAAGCTTTAGGGAAGACAGTGATAAGGACAGAATTGTGACTTTTCCACTTTTGCAGGCACTAAAAGTAGATTCAAAAGGCTATTGAAATAATGGCTCCAAAATTGCACTGAAAGGTAGTCTACTACCACCAAATAAACTTCTTGGGTAAAAAATCACTAGCAGCTGCCTGGAAAGATATTACTGTGAAACTTCTGTAATTAATTTTTAGTTCGCTGTTCTTAATCCGTTTGGAGGACATATGGGAAAGACAAAAAGAAGGAGAAGGCCTTTGACATGGTCCCCCACAACATCCTTCTCTCTAAGTTAGAGAGATATGGATTTGATGGATGGACTGTTTGGTGAATGAGGAACTGGTTGGATGGTCACATCCAGAGGGCAGTGATCAATGGCTCAACGTCCAGATGGAGATTGGTGATAAGTGGTGTCCCTCAGGGGTCCACACTGGGACCAGTACTGTTTAATATCTTCATCAATGACATAGTGGGATCAAGTGCACCCTCAGCATGTTCATAGATG
>Ga0181612_126289_pt1 | contig 14492 bp, 10 predicted proteins | sample HoacroProtozoa21_FD_119630 | JGI IMG/M metagenome (GOLD analysis project Ga0181612, IMG submission 119630) | Hoatzin crop microbial communities from Cojedes, Venezuel. Combined Assembly of Gp0051906, Gp0051904, Gp0051908 | reverse complement strand
TCTTCACTGCGGTGAGGACTGGCAAGGGGTCGGAGCATGTTTGATGTGAGCTTTTCCTTCTGAAGTGAAGGGAAGGGCACGCTCTTAGTAAAAAAGAGCCGTCGTTTACGTGTCATCTTGAGTGAAACTATTCCAGTAAAACAGTCTTGGGAAATCCTTTGGTTCTTCAGCACTCACCTTTTTTGGCCACACTTCTCAAACGAACCTGCTTTATTAGTGAAATGCAGATGTTTGTGGGCAGGCCAACGCGTCGCTGCTGACTGACAGCTGCCGAGGCTGGGCTGAGCCGCTCGTACTCGGGGCGCTCGTGGGGGGTGGGTGGTGGGGTGGTCTTCTGGAAGAGGGGGTTTCAAGCTGGAACCAAGCCTGGAGGCTCCAGGGAAAACTGACTTCCAGGGCTCTGCAGTAAGCCGTGAGGGGTGGAAGCAAGCTCCTGGCTAGAGAGTGGCTGAGTGGGGTGGAAGAAAAGGGAACACAAATTTTGTTTCTGCTGCTGGCTGGATCCTGCCTTCTGCCGGAGCCTGGAAAGCCACACAGATCTGCTGTCCAGGAAGAGCTTTCTTTGCCATCCATGGGGACCGAGCCCTGAGGACCAGAAAAAAAACCTGGATCCTCTGCTGTGCAGCTTGGACCTAATAATATATCGATTTACAGGAGCCTGTCTGAGAAGAGGCAGAGCAGGCAGCTTCCATGAACTTTCCGCCAAGGCAGCAGAATGGATTTTGTTTTCCTGCCCAGTTTTCGCTGGTTGTGTTCATTTCTTGGAAGCGCTGTCGATGGTTCCGCCTGGTTTTACAGCTACGCCGCAGCGAGCTGGAAATGAGTGGCAGGAGGGGAATCCCGAGCCGGGCAGCACGCATGCACAGGCAGCGTGGCCCCGCTCCGTAACCGGCATCACCGCCAGCCAGCACACCCTGCCAGCAAGGTCCAAGCACAGTTTATTTAAGATATTTACCCCGCAGATGAATTTCCACATCTTGGTCCCACTGGAAGCAAAGGGGCTGGTGAAATTACCACAGGAACCACCTTGATGAACCGGGACGCAGCTGCAAACCGGGGTGTGTGGTTACAGCCCAGCTCTCTCTGCAGGTAAACAGAGCTGGTCTGGCCGCGGTGTTAGAGCAGAGCCAGGTCAGAGGGGGTTTGCTTGGTGAAACAGCAGCTAACTGCCAGCCGGGAATGAAGAGGCGGCTCAACAGGGGTTGTGAGCGTGTAAAGTTACTGCTGATGACAAAGTGTGGATCTGGGGGTATTATGTTGGATAAGTCTCCAAATCTGAGCTGTGTTTTCATAGCCCGCTGACCCTTTTGCCAGGGAGGCAAATTTTAACCAGCGGACAAGCAAAGGGTGGGATGAAATCATCCCTTTAATGGCAAGGAAATAGAAAACCAGAAGCGCTGTGCTTTTTATGAGACCACAGACACAGACGCAGGCCTAAAACACTCGTTCCTCCTGAGAGCTGGCCCAGCAGAGCAAACCTCATTTGCAGCTTGGCATGAACACCCTGGTTATCCAGTATTACCGTAACTCTGAGTCAGCAGAGGTCTCGGAGGCCCAGATAGCTTTCAAAGCTAATAAACCGACCGATGGATCTTTCTGCCAAAAAAACCCAGGGAATTTGTATGTCAGAAAAAAATTCCTTGATGTTTTTCTGGGGTAATAAATGGGCTTTTTAATTTAAACATTAAGGTCTAGTAAAAACAAGCAAACGACAAAGTGGTGGGATGCTGAGTGCAGATGCCCCGGTGGCTGCGGTGCCGGGAGCAGCGCGGGCTGTGCCGGGCTCAGCCCATCCCTCGCAGGGCATCCTACTGGGGGATCGAGGGGACATGGGGGCTGTGCTTGTGTGTTTGTCCTCCCAGGCTGCAACCAGCTGCTGCCTTGCAGCGGCCGCAAAAAAGACGAACGCCGAGTCAAGTAGCACAAAGCTAACTTACCAGTGTTGTTTCTAAGCAAATTTGAACTGGTGGAAAGTTTATGCTGTGTGAATTGCTTGTGCTGTGCAGCTGAGTTTTCCTCTTCTCCTTCGTTATTTTTTTAATTTGGTTGCTGGGATGCTGGATTTACTGTTTTATCGAACTGCAGCCTGGGAACAGATGCGATGGCAGCGGATGCTGACATGTCGTGGCCTGAGGCTAGGAGCATTTCGCAGCCGATGTGTCTGAGCAGCTTTGCGGGCTCGCTCGCACCAGGGTGGTGAGCAACAGCCCTGCCCGGGGCCAGCAGCCCTCCCTCCCTCGCTCTCTCCCCAGGGCCGGCATGGGTGTCTGCGTGGGGCTGGGGGCTGTGCAGGTGGGAGAGGTTCGGCAGGGTCAGACCCTGCGCGGGGGAAACGCAAGGGAAGGGAAGCTGGAGGCGCGAGGTACCCACTCCCCAGCGGCTTCCCTGCAGCTGGCGGGGAAGGACAGTGTCGGCATGGCCAGAACGGCCAGACCCTGTCCTGGGCGCTGCGGTGGGAGCACCGATTCTGAGCTCAGATGTGGCAACTGGAATTTTCCCTGAGCCTTTTCCAGCACCTGGTTACCAAACTCCCTGTCGCAGGGGTTGCTGGAGCAGCTTTCCTGTAAAAGCTGCTGTTGTCACAGCATCTCTGGCAGCTGCCCGAGAAATGAAGGTGATGAACGAGCAACGAGGCATGTGAGCGGTGAGAGGGAAGGGCAGCAGTGTGTACGAATGAATTACACGTGATTGGCGCTGCCTGAAGTAACCTATTTGCAAAAATGCACCTCGTCCCCCACATTGCACTGTCACCAGGTTCCAGCAAACGAGGCTTCTCGGGAGCGTGAGTAACTGGCAGTATCTTTGCTGGCTGAATTACGATGAAGGCGGCTTCAGGCAGCGCATTAAAGCAGGCAGCATGCAGCCCCAGCAACACGTTGACCTGATCAAAAGCGTCAGAGTAAGGAGGTTTTCTCCCCTGAAAATGAAAGCTTTAAAACCCTCCCTCTGTTGCACACCAAGGTGGAAGTGAGACCTTTGGAAACTTTTTGTTAGAAACAGACAGCAGCCAGTGCTCAGCCGGGGATTTCTGGCAGAGCCGCAGAGCCAGCACGCCGGCACGGCAGTGAACGCTGTAACCTCTGGGATTTCTGGGTGGATTTCTGGTTCCCCTTTTGGCTAGCGCTTCTGTCTCAGGGCTGAGAGACATTTCCAGGCTTGTGTTTCACCAGGACTGGTTTCTCCACCTGTGTCATTCTGGGTTTGGTGAACCCCTGTTTGTAAGAAGCGAAAAAAGTTCCCAGCCAACGCTGCGGAGGTCTGCAGCAACCACTCGTGCCAGTTTGTAGTTAATGTGACTGTCATCCTGAAGTTTATAGAACTAAGTTCATGTTCCTGAAAATATAAATATTTACAAAAATATTTTTCAGGAAGCGGGAGAGACAAGTGTCTGAGAAAAAGATGAAGTTATACAAACAACCGTGATCTGCCTGGTGTAACACTCCAAATAGCTCCTCCGCGGAGTAAGCTGGGAATGACATAACCGGGGAGCTGGTCGAGAGCTGGCCAAGCGAAAGGTTCTCACCCCGAAGCAAAGGAAAGCAAATCAAAGGGAGCTGAAATCGCTCGTTCCCAGGCTGGCTGTCCCCTGTGACCTTCCTCACGCTCTGTTACATCCAGCTCCAACAAAAGCCTTTTTTTTTATCCCCTTCCTCTGAGCAACGTCATGGAGACCCCTCCGTCCGCGTGCTGGGAAACGGCTCGCTGCGGAGGAAGCCGTGCGGCTCCACTGGAGCAGGTCCCTGTTTGCCAGCGGGGTGTGTGCGGCTTTCCCAGCATTAGGTGAAGAAAATTACAGGGCTTTAAAACCCATCCCACAGCTGAAACAATAAAGTCTTGCTCTGGTCAAATGTAATTACAGGTGAACCGTCGTACCCCTCTCCTCATATAAGCAGTCCCCATAGGCTTTGAATGCTGCACTAAGGGAACTGGAAATGCAGAATATAAAAGGGCTTATTCTGTGAAGAGGTGAATGACTGAGCCCCGAATTCTCACTCTTTCTGAGGCTGGAGGGTCCCAACAGCCCCTGCTTGGTGAAAGAGCTCACACTAAGCAGTTTCCATATGGAAATATAATTTCCATATTCCTCTGCTTCCCCAATACTCAGATTTGTCAGGATGATATTTCATTAATTATTTACTACTTTATGTGTTTTCCATGTATTATATGACATGGAAAAAGCTCAGCAAGAAGGATGGTGACTAATCATGTGTATGCAAGTGAACACAGGGAAGAGGTGGATGGGAATATCGCTCTTCAGATGGGATTTTTGGTTTTGCTGCTGTTGGTAGAGGGTAGATTTCTTCTTTGCTTTTTTTCTTGCCCAGTAAGATATCGCTCGTAGCTCTGGAGGTCCTTGCTCTTTCCCAAACAGATGGCTGCTTCCAAAGGCAGGACTGGAGAGGACGGCTGGGTGCCCGCAGCCCAGCCTTGCCCAAGGCGGCGGGTGACGGGACGGATGCTGCCTGCCCTGTACCGCGGCTCTGCGTTGCGGGATGTGGCATCAGGCTCTTTGCCGATAGAAATTCAGCGCAGCTCAGGTTTGGGATCGGAGCGTAGCTGCTCGTGCGTGGAGACCTGGTTTTCTTGGTATGGGTCCCCTTGCTGACAGCCTTGAATTTGATATATTCGGAGCAGGCTGCCGAGGCAGATAGCAGGGGGACCTGGCGGCCTCTCTTTCTCCATGCAATTTCTCAGCTTTCATCCTCTGATTTCTCCGCTGCTCCCACAAGGGATCCGGGCTCTTGTCCTCAGCTGTTGTTCATGACAGTTTGGAGTCCATATCGAGTAATGCCTCTCACCATCCCCACAGAGATCTCCCTTCTCCTGAGGCATTTGGTCACGCCTTGAAACTGCCACCAATGTTTCCTTTTCTTTTCTGACAGCTCTTACAACGACAAATGGGTGTGACATTGTCAATAAACAGTCCGCCCAAGGGAAGCTGATCGCAAGCCAAGTTTGGCTTCAAAATCCTTACACTGGCCATAGGTAGGCAGCCACCTCGTCTACGAGAGGGATTTGGTGTGTCCCAGTGATGGACGGTGCCCAGATCAACACGCAGGGCTGCCCAGCAAGCCCTGGACAGGGCAGCCAAGGTGTAAAAAGCTGAGAGGGGACAAGCCTGGAGAAAATGAATGATCTGAGCAAAGGGTGTTGGGTTTGGGCTAGAGGGGCTGGAGGTGGCAGCTGCGGCAGCATGCGGGGTGCTGCTGTGCCTGGTCCTGCAGCTCCTGATGGCTCTTCAGAGGCTGCTTCCACGCACAGCTCTGCTGGCACCGGGGCACAAACCAGCTGGACGTCGGCTGCATATTTCTTGCTCTCCTCTGGATGAGAAATGCAGCACGTTCCTGGAGGAGGAGGAGTGGGGTTATTAGAGGGAAGTGGAAAATGATTGCTTTTTATTAAAAGGGGCCATTTTCTAGGGATGCTTGACTGCCCTTCGCCAACCCCGCGTAGCCCTGGGATGAAGAGGTCAGGCTGGGCACTGCTGGATTTTCAGTCTGGGAAGGGCAGATACTTTGCTGTGCTTCACTGCCACGTAAAGGCAGCGTTTTCAAACTGGGGTCTTCAAACCTGCCTTCATGGGAACCACAGGTACCTCTGATGCTTTTCTCTTTCCACCTCTTCCCTCTGATTTTGGCTACCATAAACCAAAGGGGTCACATCCAGAACGCCTTTGGTGCAGGGCGTGGGCCAGCGTCCTCGTGCTGCTTTAGGAAGCGCAGCGCTGTGTTCGTGGCAGCCTGCTCGCCCAGGGCGGGACCACCGAGCCCCGCTCCCCTCCCAGCATGACTGCAAACCTAAAAACTTCCTGGTGTGAGCTGGTGCTTGTATTTCAGTAGATATGAAAAGACATCTCTGTTTATTTGTTGAAGGAGCAGCCCCAGATACGGGCTCCTGGCAGTACCTAATCCCGCTGTCACAGCTGGAGGGCACTGCCCATGCTTGGAGATATTTGGTGGTTGGTACCAGGCCAGGCTCTTTCCCAAGCGCATTGTATCGGGAGCTTTGCTTATAACGCAGCGTGTGAACCGTCACGAGAGATCGAGCATGGGCAGCAAGTCATTCCGGGGAGGACGAAAGCGTGATGGCGTTGTCGTAACTCCATCCCCAAAGGTAATCAAGAAAACCTCCTCTTGGCGGGTGGACTCAGAAACCTACTGGACTATTCTGTTAGCCAAAGCTTCTGTATTTTGTCATAAAAATGGAGCACCCAGCGCTTCTCTGCAGCTGTGGCGAGGGGTGTAGGAAGCAGCTTTGCTGTCAGGGATGTCGTGACTGCCAGGACGGAGCCTGCCAGCATGACAGCATGGGAGTAAGAGGCAGAAGCTGGGCTGGAAAAGGGGCGGGTTAGTGAGCCAGCATCACCCACCTTCCAAAATCCCAGACGGCTGCCGGGAGGGAATTTTTCCCCATCCGGTTCAGGACCGTGACGAATGGCAGGTTATAATTCCAACTAAATGCCTCTGGCACCTATCGATAATTCCTCTCCCCAGTAATACACGGTCAGTGCAGACACGCCAGCCCGGCTGGCCCCGCTCGCAGCCGGGTGCTTCTCACCAAGCTTCGTACCCTCTCGGGGTCCCACTCCACCTCTCCCCAAGCTGACAGCCCCCATGTCCTCCAGACCCCTGGCTCTCGGGACCGGACCCTGCCTGCTTGTCTCAGGAGCAGTGGTTTGGAGATTCACATCTTCCCGCTACAGTCAAAGTCTTTATGTAATTGATGTTTGCAGTGGGCCATTAAGGTGTGCCCAGGGGGGCCGGGGTGTTGCAGAGATGCTTTGTGAAAGCAGGGCAGCTCCCAGACAGGGATAGCAAGCTGGTTAAAAAAGTGATTTTCAGAGGGCTGAAAGTTATTCATAAACTTGCACCAATTTTGTGAATAGCTGTGGGTTTTTTAAACTTCCAAAGAGGGAGGGGAAGGCAACTCGAAAAATGTTGATGCATTCAGCTAAAACCTCTTTAAATCACTCTTTTATTTAGGAAACACGAGCACATCACGCTGCAAGATCCGATCGAGGACAGGCTTTCAGCCCTGCCGGAGGTGTCCATGCGTCCGTCCGGCGGCAGCTTGGCTCCCTCTCCCGACTGCGCGGCTCCCCAGCGCCAAGCCCAGCGGGTTACCAAGCTGGCTGCCAGACGGGTGCATTTTTGCAGAGTAAAGGTCCTGCAAAGCGCAAAGGGCTGCACCCCCACCTGCAGGGCTGGGCTGGATTCAGACATCCTAAATCCATAGTTATTTCAGGTTCTCTGCTGAACTGCGTGGCCTGGCGGGACCTTCCCTATCTCCAGCCATCATCTCTGAGTCTGGTTTCAAGAAAAATCTCTGTTTGACAGAGCGAGGCCCGCTGCCTGAGGCGGGGGCGGTGGGCAGGGGTGTCTGCTGGCAGCCCCTGGGTGCGATGGGACCTGGGCTGCAGCTTGCCCTCCCTGCTGCCGTCCCACGTCCCGTGCCCCAGGGCTCAGCAGGGACATTGGCCGCGCGGGTACTGGGCAAACACGCTTTGTGCCTAAACCGCTGACACGCCTGTGTGTCCATCTGCGACGCTCTGACCTTTCAGCCCCGTGAGGCAGTTTTGAAGCCTTGACTGTCCACCTTCCTCAGCTGTGGATAGTTTAGGTTATCCTCAGAAATAAGATATTTCTGTTTGTTCAAGGGCTTGACAAGCCCTGTTGGTGCTGCCCGAGTGGCTTTCAGGCACCCGCTTGGCTACAGACAGCTGGTCCTTTGAGAACCAGATCGGGTGCTTACGCTGCAAAGCGCGTGGTCAGCTCGCTCCCTGGATGCGGCACTTGGTTAGGATGCTGCGTGTGTGCTCGGCTTGGAGAAACCCACGGAAGAGCTGCGGGGATGGAAAGGTGGGCACTGCAAGCAGATGGAGATGCAAATCTCACATGCTCATCAGCCGCGCTGCGTTGCCTGTGTTACCCCCTGAGCAGTGCGGGACGTGTCGAAGCCCGGCTGGGAAACTGCCCCAAACTGCCCCAAACCGGCCTTGTCGGAGGAGCTGTGTTTCAGGCAAGGGGGCACGGGCTGTAGAGGATCTCCAGCCACGAGACAAAGCCCCAGGCATAGCAGACATGAAACGCATGTCGGAGCCTCGCAGCGACCCTCCCGCCGGCACCCTGCTGGTGCTGGGCCCACGAGGACTTCTTCTTGCTACGAGGAGACAGACACATGGCCAGCGAAGCACGCTCTGCCATAACCCAGTGCCTCCTTGCAGGCTCAGCGTCAGGCACTAGATGTCCTTGCACGCCGTGCCGCGGGCGCGCAGCCCTCCGGTGCCACACGGTCTGCAGGCACGGCATTTCCACGAGGGTGAGGACCACGGGATGAAGGTGGCCCGTGTCCAGCTCTGGCCTTGCAGGACAGAGGGGACTTCATGGGGGAAAGGCGCTTGCTGTCCAGCTCACCTTCAAGCTCCCCCGGGGATGCCGGGTCGGGAGCTGCCTGGCGCGGGTGGACTTTTCCATGGGATCCCAGCAAGCTCTGTGCACCTGCTGGCACCTGCAGCTCGGAGTCACTTGACGGTGATCTTGTCAAATTATCTCCAGAGCAGCCCTTTGTTATGGGAAATTGATAGCTGCCTTGCGGGCCCGTCGACGTCTTAGCGAAACCCATGAAATTACGTGAGTTTGATCCCAAAGTGGCAAACACAGCAGCATTTTAAAATAGCTTCACAGCCAGGAAACCCAATAACGTCCTCCTGAGGTGAATTCTTTCGCGTCCAGCAGCGAGCAGGGCTGGAGAAATGGAAGATATTACTCACCCAAACTCTTCGTGAATAATTACTGGAGCGGTGTAAGATATAAATAATTTCCCCACTTCTGTCACTTCAAGGACAGCAAATAAGGACAAATAAAACACTATGGGAAAAATGGATGTGCCTGGTGCTCGAGCCATAAGGAGCAGCCTTGAGTATGCTACTAAACTGTCTGTCTTACTCCTGGGAGCTGCCGTCAGTACCCTTTGGGGAGCCCTGACAGACCTCTCCTCCTCGCCGCTGGTGCTCGCAGCCACGCCGCGTGCTTACCCTGGACCTCACTCACGGTGCGTGCTTGTGGCAGTGATCCCTCACCGCTGGGGATCCTGCCCAGGAGCACGGCCTCCTGCGCAGGTAAACGTGCCGGCCAGCCCTGGGGCTACCCAAAGCTTTGGGTCCCGGTTGTCCCCAGGGTGGCTGAGGGCACGTCACAGCCGCACGGCAGCTGCTCCAGCCATCCCCGAGCGTAAGCACAGGAGTTAAGGGAATTTATGGTCGGTAATAAGTTGGGGAAATCTTCTTTCCTGCCACAAATACGGCCAGAGGTGGTATCTGCTGGGCAAACGAGGAAATTACTTTAGAAATTAATTATGAAGGGCATGAAAAATGCCAGTCCCTCCCTCCCCATTTTTGCTATGACGAAGCTTGATAGCTCTAATTTAAACACATTTACAGTCGCTTTTTGTCCATTAAACTCATGTAAGTTAACATTTTTATGTTGCAATTGGGGAGAACTTGAGGTCAATTATCAAGAGGCAGTAATCTATTTAGGTACAAAAACTCCACTGTTTTTTTAATTGGTGGTCATGCCCACACGCAGGCTTATACATTTGAAAGTCTGCAGTTCCCCATTTCTGTGCTTTTTGTGCTGTTCTCTCTGATCCAGGATGAGGTGTGCCAGGCACAAGGAACAAAGGGTAATTCTGAAAGGTCGCTAGGAAGGGATTAGCTTATTCCAAGGGTACTTCACAGTTCTGACCTAAACTGCACGTTGAAGTGAGAAATATTTCAGTCTCCTTTAGGTGAAACCTATTAGAAGAAAAATGTTACAATATCTCTTCCCTACAACTACACGATCACAAGCTCTATCAAGTCAGTGGTCTGTAATTTTAAGCAAGGGTGTGTGTTGGTTTTGGTGTTAAATGCTTGTTTTCTTGCTTGCCAAAACGATGGAGCTGGGTAATACCCCCTTGATACCCAGACAAGCAGGTTAAAAGCCCCAAAACAAAATCCAGCCTCACACTCTGAGTTTATTTAGCAGCCACTAGCAGATGGGTTTCACCTGCTGTTCACCTGTATCCCTCCTCATTTGTCTGCATCCCTGCACCTCTGAACCGCAAAAATGCAACATCTGTTGGTTTTTAAGGTTTCCACTAAAAGGTGGCAGCTCCCCTGGGGATGAAAGGCCATGCCTGGAGCTGGCTTGGTGCCCCCAGCCCCGGTGTCCTGAATTTTGAAGGATGCCCCGAGCCCATAGGCAGCCCCAGCTGCCTTCGGTAGCAGCACAGCTCCCTGGTCTTCTCTGGGGTGAGCCTGTCTATGTGGTGGGAAGGTGAGTCCCTCGATATTTGAAGCTTTGATGGGTTTTTAAAATTTATTTTAGTATCTTGTGGTGGTAATTCCTTATGCTGCTCTGGAGAATGATCTCAGACGTCTGGGGAAGTCTGGGCACCTGAGGACTGTGATCTCCTGCTGCTGCAGGAGTGGTATCTGACTGCGTGGTTAGTCCAGGTAATTCTTCTTCAGGAGGTTTCCAGGCTATCTATGGGTTGCCTTTAGATTAAGACCAGGAATAACCTGAACTCTCACAATATGCTGGTCTCCAGTTGCAAAAACTGGGCACATAGGGTGGGCTGAGTAATTCACCCCCCAAAAAACACCCCTAAAACTCTGAGGAGGGGAAGTTTGGGTGCAAGCAGGGGTCCTTTAAAAGAGGGTTTTTTTGCTTGTTAGCAAAAGCATGGTTGGAAGAGGCTCTGGAGGTATTTAAGGTCACAGTCTGCATTTTGTCTCAAAGCAAGAACCAGTGCAGTGCTCCGACATCGACGCGATACAAAATTGTGTGCTTGAAGCTTTGTGCTCGCTCCAGTCCCTGCCCTGGCTGCGGGGCCTGGGTCAGAGACCCCTGAGCGTGCTGGCTGGGGCGGACGTGATGCGGGGCGGGCGAGTGGCATCCCCCAAGGCACGAGCTCTGCCCCCCCCCAACTTGCAGAAGGGGGAGGGGTTTATTGTATTCTGGGGGGTGAATGTACATCAGACCTATATATGGTCTCCCTGGGGCTTCTCCTTTTCGTTCAGACAGCGCGTGAAGCTTGGTGCTGTTGGCAGCACGGCGTTTTCAAGCTGGGGTATCAATTTGTTCTAAAATCACCTGGTGATTGCACGCTGCGTTATAATAAACATCAACCAGTGCAGGGACCGCAGCAGGGTTTCAGCCTCCGGGCTGGACAGGCACGGCTGCTCTGCCGGATTCCCGTCTCTGTAACCGAGTTGCCCTTTCCTCTTCTGCCCTCGAACCGCTGGATTAGCCCGAAACCCTCGGTCGTTAGTAATTATTCGTAAGTCATCTGTGACATTTGGCACCAAGCGAGGCTGCAGGTCCTGACTGCTGGAAGTTTTTAATTGAATAGAGCTCCCCGCTGTGCTCAGAGGGGCAGGCAGAATTCAAAGGGGAGATGACAGCTGCTGCCGCTGCCTGCCACGCCAGGGTGCAGGCAGGACTTCTGTTCCAACTCGGACCTTGCTTTTAGAGAAGAAGGCCTTGGGTTCTTCAGGTGGCCTCTCATCTGCAATTACAGCACGGGGCTTGAGCTCCTCCTCTAGCAGCCTTTCCAGAAGCTGCTGGAAAGTGTTGGGCGTAACACTGGAGCAAGCCCCATGTGAAAACTCGTACAGCAAATGCTGCCAGTGGCAGGGGTCAACCAGTGCTTTGTGCTGAGCACCACGTGCGCCGGGGATGAGATCAGACCTGGGACTGGAGTGGCAACAGCCTGCTCCTGAGACCTCTGGAATGCTGAGCCTGCAGCTGGGGCTAAGGGAGAACACATCTGATCTCTCCCAGTCTTCAACAACCTTCCCATCCTCACTGCATCCTCTGTTTACGAGGCTGTAGGGGTCTGGGAGTACGCATGTGCCTGGCTAGGGCTGCAGCGGGGAAGCTCACCATTCAATGCCGAGGAGGAGAAGGTGGAGTGGCAGCTGCTGCCTTGCCCCTGCCGTGGCCGGGCAGGGTTTGAGCGTGGAAAGCAAAATGCTGTGGGGTCAGCAGCGGAGAGAGTGGGCTGTGCCACGTACTGGCTCTGCCGCTGTCGGGCACGGCATGGCCTGACCACGCTGAGCCTCTGAGGAATGCTTGCTGCTTTCCCTGGGATGGACTCTGTCTGGATTTAACTGTGCTTTGTATTGTCTCCTCTTTGTTCTCTTGTATTTATTCCTGCGCCGCTCAGCATCTGCATTTTGCATATCCATAAAGCTTTCAAAGCAACCGGTGGCTGATGGTGGCCCCACGCTCTCCCCCTTTAACGCAGGAGCGAAAAGCATGCTGGATGCCGGGGAGCAGCAGCTGAAGAGATGCTCCACCGACTGGCTGGAGAGGCAGGCGGGCATCGAACCCGTGCTGCCTCCACTTGTCTGTCGCTTGTTGGCTTTTTTCTTCTGGCCCTGGCCGATGGCTGCTTGCCGGGGACCCGGGCAGCGCTGTGACCTGTAGCACCGGGTGGCAGGGGAGGCCGGCAAAGCCCCGACGCCTTGGCTGCAGTGGTGGTTATCTGCTCAGGACAGCCAGTGTCCCACCACCCCCAGCAAGAGGCAGGGGATGGGTTTGGGCACAGAGAGCCCAGCCTGAGGTCTGTGCCTCTGCCCCCTCCTCAGCTGCGGTGTGACACAGGGGCTGAGACCAGCCCCAGCACGTGCCTCGGCGGCTCCTCCGATTTCTCACCTGGCTCATGAGTACAGAATTGTCTTTTCCATTTATTCCTCAAAGGGAGACTTCAGCCTCACGGAAACCTGGAACCCCTAGCAATACAGCCGGTTAACTTCCCAGTGCAAATGGCTGGCTGCTTCCTAATGCCTGAGTGGCTGAAGCTTTTTCTATCTAGATCCATTTAGGAGGAAAAACTAGTATTTAAATGCCATAGAACTTGTTTTGACATTAACAAGAACTGATTCTTGGCAAAAGCATAGAAATGGCCCCAAACTTCCAAACCCAGTAATGAATCTTCATGGCACACACACATGAAAATTCAAAGAACCTTATTCACAAACTTCTTCAGTAAATAGTTTTAAATACCAAGCATACAATAATCCTCAACGGGGTGTGATTAATACAGTCTGAACCAGCCGTTTAGTGGAGGGATGTCTACGGGAGAAAGAAGCATACAAATAATCTGAGGACTGTATAAGTACAAAAGAGCGCAATAATTCAGGCCATCGGGTTTCCAGGCGGATTGGCACCAGCGGTCGGTGCGCAGGGATCCAGCCCGCCTAAGCCTGTGGCAAAGACGACACGGCGTGCCTTGCCTTGGGTGATCTTTGCTGTGAGATGTGAGCGGGGACTGGGCGATGGCTGGGTTGCACGCCAGCCTGCTCGGAGCATCCCTGTGAAGGAACACAGAGCCGTTAACGCGCTCCGCACAGCTCCCACGAGCCAGCGTCAACCCCCTGAAGTTCTTCCCTTCTCCTCCTTTAATTTTGTATTGCCAGCGAAGAAGGAAACCCTGAAAGGCAACAGCTTGGTGAAAGAGGGGCTCGGCCCCCGGCTGTCCTGGCTGACTGCCACACTTCTCTGTGCCCCGTCTATTTAAGAGCCTTTCAAGAGCCTCCAGCCATTATCCACGTACTTCAGCAGAGAGAATCAGGCTCCCACTCGCTCTTCTTTGAGCAGCAGCTGAGAGGAGAATGCGCATTCCCCCACGTTTCACCCTAACTTACCCGAGTAAAGAGGGGCGGGTAAGGATCAGGCTAAGTAATACCTCCAGGTGGGCTTTGCTCGGGGGTCTGGGCTTTGATGCACTGCAGGATATAAGCTCTGTTGAAAGAAATCATTTGTTGCTTGTTATTTTCCTTTTAAAGCAGTAGCTGGTCAGGCTTTTCAGAGTGATGGTGCTGTTCCTCATGTGGAGACCAGGCATTAGGGCTCAGTGTGGGAAGTGCGTGAGGCTTGCGTAGGGGTGCTGGGCTTGCCGGCTCCTGCACCAGAGATGTTTGAATCTGGGGTTGTGGCCCCTGTGGGGCAAGAAGCCCCCTTGAGCTGCCTGTGAGAGGGTCTGGCTGCCGTGGGCAGGCAGGGGGGAAAGGCCGTTTGGGATCTGTGGCTGCTCCAGTGCCCTGGGGGACCCCCTGAGAGGCTCTGGATGGAGCTCGCTGCCTTCAGTGCCTTTCTGGGTCTGAACTCAGACTGGGAGCATCTCCTCAAGTGTGGAGGGGGAGATGAAATGATTTCGTGTCATTTTGGCCAGAAGAGTTGTTGTCCCTACTGCAAGTCTAGATCTTGACCTGTGTAGGTGAGCACAGGAGCATCACAAAGGAACATCCTTGTCATGCAGAATTACGGGATTAGAATTATTTGTCCAGCTGGGTGCTGTGATTAGCTCTGTAGCCGTGCAATCATAGAATCATTAAGGTTGGAAAAGACCCCTAAGATCATCAGGTCCAACTGTCACCCCAACCCCACCACGCCTGCTAAACCATGTCCCCAAGTGCCACATCCACACGGTTTTTGAACCCCTCC
>Ga0181612_121186_pt1 | contig 14492 bp, 13 predicted proteins | sample HoacroProtozoa21_FD_119630 | JGI IMG/M metagenome (GOLD analysis project Ga0181612, IMG submission 119630) | Hoatzin crop microbial communities from Cojedes, Venezuel. Combined Assembly of Gp0051906, Gp0051904, Gp0051908 | reverse complement strand
TGAACCCACAACTCTGCAACTGCTTTTATGCTCTGACTTCTTTTACTGCTGTTGGAGCTCGGCGATTCAAACCCAACCGGAGACCTTTTCTGGTATGGGGGGGCGGTGCCGCACCAAGGGGCGGGGCGGCAGGGGGGGGAAGGCCGCAGCCGGGCTCCCGGGGAAGGGGGGGGGGGGGGGGGGCACGGAGGAGAGCGACCATGAGCCATCCCGAGGAGCTGACAACGGTTACACCTCGGCAGTCAAAGGCTGTCCATTTTCCATCCAACCAGTCAGCCCTACGTCAGCGTGAATTATTAAGATTAAATCCTGTGGCTTGTTTTTCTTAACACCTGAAGGCACGGCTTGTGGTATGCAAATCAGAAGGCTCCCCCTTGCTTCACCAGGCTTTTCCTCCTGAAACTGCGGAGTAACGAAACTGCCGCCGCGCAAAGAAATTCCTCTGCCTGAGCTGGACCATCCAGCGAGAGTCCACGGAGCAGCAGCCAGTGCTTCTTCCAGCCCGCACACATCTGCACCCAAGCGAAGGTTTGGTTGCAGGTGTCTGGGGAAGCCCATCGCTTCCCTCCAACCTCAGAACAGCCCAGGTTGATCTGATAAACCTCAAACTCAAAAAAATTAAACCAAAAGACCACTTGGGGCATTTCATCCTCGATGCCCCAGGCTAGTAAGGGAGATTACAGAAGCTCCCAGTTGCTGCCAAAAGAAGTTATTGGGGGGATTAAAGTACGAGCATCATCTGTGAGAGGAAGCTCACAGCTCCTTCAGCCTCATTGCCTCCCAGGAGCAGGCTCTTGGAGGATGGACTGGGAGCACAGGGGATGGAGGAACTCAGAGCCGCCGAGGCTTGGCCTTTCCCACCAGAAACAACCACCAGGGAACAGTTAAATTTCCATACATGAGGCTTTGCTTTTCCAGCAGGTAGGAGTCACAGTGGAAACATACGGCAGTGCACCAAGAACAGATCTGCTCTGCTAGAAGGGCGGGTTTTTCAATGATATTTGGATAGAGAAAGGTGGCAAGAGGTCAGCTCTATCCTGTGTGTCAGCTTCCTCGCTCCAAAAAGAGACTCATCTTCTCTCAGGGCAATGACACAAGGGTTAATTACCAACAAATGGGAAAACAAGCTCCACTGCTCAAAGTGCTAAGCATAAAGATTTTGGCCCAGTGACCAACATGGCTAAGCAGAAATTGATGTTCCCCTGAAATGAGGGCTTCTCCCAGTGAGCTGGTACCTGCAGAGACAGATAATGGCACTGATGGGGCAAATCACCATTTCCTGGCACACATTACAGTCTGCCGCCGGACCCTGGGGCTACGGTGGAAACCCAGGCCCAGAGGAGGCTCCTGCTGATAGCAGGGGAGCGGGGCCCACTTACCATGCGGGTGAATCAAGTCGTCTTATCGGATTCACCACTGAAATGACCTCAGAGGAAATAGTGGTCCTCCAACTTTACAGGCAGCTTTTCCAAAAACGAGCACTGATTTGGGGTTCCTCAACAGTTACGGCTCCAACTAAGGCACCATGATCCAGGAGAGATTCAGAGCAGCTCAGGAGTTTATCTAAATGTCTCCAGTTTTGGTTTTTGCCTTTTTAAAGCAGATACTTCTTTGCAGGTGGGGACAGAGGGATTGACTCGAGACACCTTCAGGACAGTTCTGGGTAAGCACCATCCTCCAGAAACCATGCCTTTTAGAGACATCTCAAGATGAACACCCTAAAATTCACTGGCATTCAAAATACGAGGTCTCTTATGACAATGTGGGCTAAAATGCCTACAGTACTCCGAACAAGCAGTGCAGACAATCCTTCCTTTAAAAGAAAAAATAAATTCTCCGCTCCTGGCATGAGAAAGTTTACTTTCAGGCTTAAAGAAATGATTGTGTGGTTTTGGGGATGGCATTCCGTTCTGCTGAAGAATAGCACCCTGCCTGCCTGTATATCTGTGGCTTTGTAGCTACATTACAATCCTGGAGAGCTCTGTTTACATATTTTACATGTTTTCTTGTGCAGAACATGAAACCAAATTACATAGTAAAGGCCATTACGGCTTCGCTCTTGCACCCTTTTCCGTTCTCTCCTTCCAATCACTTGTTTTAATTCTATCCAAAATAATCGACTGGGTATTTTTAACTGCGTTTGAATGACCAGCAATGCTGCAGGCACATTTACTCGCTGTTGCAGAGGGAAATCATGCAAAAGCTGGTGAAGCTACATGCCAGGGAGTTAGGGAGAAGACAGCCGGGGCAGGGGTAGGATGAGAAATGCCGAGAACCCTTCATGCATGAACAAAGCCGACGTGTCGATGCATTTATGCAAAACCATTCTGCTCTGAATGGAGACGGACCCAAGACAAACAACCCGGATGGGATGCAGGAGAGCTATCCCACGCTTACGGCTGGACATGCTCTGCATCTCAAGGCTTGTGAGCGGCAACAGCAGCCGGAGAGACTGGCAGGTCGAGGGGCAAGGGCCGAGGAGGGGGGTCTCCCTTCCCAAGAGTGCATGCTAACGAGCACCGCCACTGCTGTGGGGTCCAGCTTCACAGCTTGCTGATGCCGGGAGGGTCCAAGCTGTTTTCTGTTACCTTGTGTAATCCAGGTGGGTGGCTGGGTGTACATAAAATGGTAAGTTACTTCCTAAAGAAGCACATAATCCTTGTTGTTATCCAAGATGCTATTCCTTTCTTGCCTTTCTTCTCACCTCTAGCAACAACAAATGGCATGGAATTCTGCTCTCATTTCGTTAGTGGTAAACGTCTCCTGGAACTCCTAGGAAGATGGGACCAATTTCCGGCACCTGAGGATTTTTGGTTTGACCTTCATCTCTGAAAAGGTCAGACTGAACCTCTCTGAGAGTACTGATGGCTGCTTTGCTCTCTGCATCATCCTTTGTTTCTTTTATCTATTTTCTGTACAGTACACAAAGGGAACACAGTGTACCAGCCCCTGGTACTCACTGTTCTGTTTCCCTTAGATGACTTGCATATGTGTTCTTGAAAAATTATTCTAAAAACTAAGGGGGGAGGGGAATGGAAAGAAAAAAAACATCCCTTGAGTGTTTGGCAAAATTGCATGGAATCTCCTGACATCCCATTGTGTTTTCTCTGTCCTCTTACACAAATCAGCCAGAGGCTACGACACCAGCCATGGGGTCTGCTGCTTTACTACTGCCAGGAGCAGAGGAGCGCTGAGAGACGTGGGGATGGTGGGGTGAGCAGCAGGGAATCACCATCCAGCCCAGCAGGGAGCAGCCAGCCAGGTGATGGGCAGCATCCCCTTTTCTCCAGACAGCTCTGGATCAACGTTAAGGGTAATGCTCTTTCTCAGTCATCTCTCTGTAACTGAGCCTTTTTCAAGCCAGCCTACCTAGAAATTCCATTTCCCATTTTATTTTGCTTCAGAGACCTCCCTGGAACACTGAGATCATTCCTGAGCAGGAGCCATGGCACTGATGTTAGCACACACCTTTGTCCTCACCTTGGTGTGGACCCTTCACACGGACCAACTCCTCCAACGAGGCAAAGGAGAAACGCAAATGTGCAAATAAGGACCAGCGGAGTTCTTTTGGCCAGAAAGGTTGCAAATTCCAGCTTTCCCAGCAAGACAGGTGAGAAACAAAGTGCCCAGCCATTAAAGCAAGGAGTTGGTGTGATGGTTTTCCAGTTCTTTTGTACTGGGAATTGACAGCCAAACTGTACTAGGATAAAGTCTGCTTAATTCACAAAGAGGAGGATGTGAGGTGGCTGACAGGGTAAAATGCAGATTTAATGACCCCAAAGCCCTTCCAGATCTCTGGTCCCAGACAGCGACTCTCAGCAGGCCCTGAACAGTTTTCTTTTTATCCAAGATATAAACATTTCCCTTTCAAGATGTCCTGAACTTCCCAGTCCTGGGGATGTCTAGGCTCAATAATGCCCAGTGCCTGCAACATCTCTGAAGGATATTGAGGTTTAATCCTCAAATAGTAGATTTACCTTTCTGTGCTCTGGTTTCCACCTCTGTAAAACGGAACAGAAAGCAAGCAGTATGGCTGTGATAAGGCTTAATTAAACCCTATACATTGAAAAAATATGAAAAATACTATCACTTAAGCCAAGGAAGGAGCATTCCAGCCTGCATTTGCCTGACGGTCAGGGCCAGGCTTGTGATGAAACTCCAGCCTTCAGGCAAAAGACCAAATTGGCTGGTCTGTAGTATCCGGGAGAAGGCTGAAACAAAGACGAAGTTTTGGACCCCCTCGAACTAACTTTAAACTTGGAGACTCTGTAACCTAAGCTGAAGCCTTCTGGTGGATCAGCCAGTACTGGAAATGAGCTCAGATGCGTACAGCAAACCTACATTCCTCTTGCGACAGCCTGTGCACAGTGTCCAGTTCATCTTTTTCCAGAATTGGTCTCTGATCACTCATGGTTCCTTCATTAATGGCTTTTCTTAGTGGGATTCTGCCCTCATCCTCCAGAGATCAGCGGTTCAAAGCCTGTCTCAGCTATAAATAACAAAGACATTTGCAAAGCAAATCATCTTATTAAAAATGTGGATTTTTTCTATCTCTCCAACCACAACAAAACTCTTACCGTTGAAGAGCAACAGGACTTGGCTATGAATTGGGAAGTTCAAAAAGGGCCACTTGCAGAGCCGACAGACAGACGCCCTCCCTCTTCTCAGCAAGATCACCCCAAAGGAAAGGAATGGCTTCTCCATTAACAGTCGCAGGTTTCCTCTCTTCCCACTCCTGTTCAAGATTACTCTATTTGTTGGCTTTACTGGATCTTTGGGGAATTATCTTCAGCGTTGTATTTATTAGACAGAATAAAACTGTGTGGCAGAGAACTTCATCATCTTTCTCTCCAATTTTTTAGCGTATTTTCTTACCACTCTTGGAGTCCTTGCTCTACCGTTATTTATTCTAGTATTTAGACTATTTTTGTGCTCCTCTCTTCTCCTTCTGTGGGCAGTTTCAGACATACTGCAATTCTAGACATCTTTCTGCTGCTGGTAGAAGAATAGGCTTGTTGCAGTGAGTCTGGATGAGTGCAATTGTGGGAACTGTAATAGGGGCAGGAGGGGGCCTCTGTTTGTGGGAAAGATGTAATAAGAACCCTCTTCCACAACTTCTTACTCCATAGCAGCCCCTGTGGGGTACCCAGAGGAGAACAGGGTGTGTTTGTCTGTCCGGGAACAAAAACAAATCCCAGTATCTGTCTGTGCCCAGCAGCCTTGGGAAAGAGTCTCCTTTCGGATAACTGTGCCTGAGCTGTGTGGCTTTTTCAGTACAGGGGAAAACCAAGCTCAAACAATGGTATAGGGAGAAAAAAAAAATATTTTTATCTATATATATATGGTTACTTGATTTAAACAACTGCTGCACAACTGGGAGGAAATGCAATGAAAGACAGAGTTACTGGGCGACTGGCCCTCTAAATCACCAATGTACACTCCAGCTTCCAAGTCTTCAGCACACACTGCTGTTGCAGGAGTAACAAGGTCAGCAATAAGCCATCTAAAGATCCATCAAGCCCTTCTTATCATTCTCTGTTATACAGGCCCAAAGGGAAACTGCCGACAAATCAGTTCTCCAACAGCAGGAGTGCCACCAGCAAGAGGAGAGGAGAAAACGCATCTCCAGCCTCCTGCGGTTGGTCTGCACCCACCTGCCTCTGCTCCTCTTGCCCAAGCCATGGAGCAGGCCTGTCAGGGGCTTCCTCCGAAGGCAGAAATAGAAGACTACAGAAAAGACACTTTAGCAAAATGCCCAGATCCTTCCTGCTCAGTACAACCTACTCTAGCAAGAGAGACTAACATATCAGCACTCACCCTGTGGAAACGGTGGCAAACCAAAACTGGTGTGCAACGGGAGCACAGCGATTGAGTCAACCAAGGCCACTGCAAAACCCTGGTTTCTTGAACCCTACAGGACAGCTGACCTTCTACAGTGACCTGATCCACACTCCATGCTCCCACTTCACACTCCTCGCTGACGCAGCTTCAGCAGTGACGATACAAACAGGATTGTCTGGATAGGCAACGAGTTGGCTTTTTAAACTCCTGCCTTTTCAAGCCCAGGTATGCTTAACCTGGTGTCAGGAGGCCATGTCCTATCCCTTCCTTATGGTAACGAGGAGGTTGACCCTAGCTGGGTACAAACCAGTCAGGGAAATAAGTCCCTGGGGACTTCCAGTACAGAAAAAATTGCAGCTATTCACAAAACAGATGAGCCAAAGCACGCTTTGTCTGTTTATGCCTACTGGATCCATCCTTCAGCTAGTATAAATCTGCCCAGTGCTACTGCCTCTTTGTAGTCTTTGCCAGCACACACCAGCTGATGACTTAATGCTAGCATCAATAATCCTTAGCACAAGAAAGGCCCCGAGAAATAAACAGTGCTGTAGAAAACCCCACACAACCAGTACATCAACACCGATAATATTTCACACACAGCGGATGGCAAGGAGAGGCTGTTTACAAACTCACAGCAAGAGCGTGAGGGAAAAGAGCAGCCCAAGAGAGCGCACAGCCCGTATTGCTGAATTCCTCCGACAGCAGGTACCGAGCAGCAGCTGCTTCCAGCTCTGCGGAGGACGCCAGATTAGAAATCAAACTGTAAAAATACCCTGTATCGGTACTCGCATTTCTCTGCTGGTGCAATGTTGCTGACTGGTCCTCTTTGGCTCTAAATATGATGCTGTCAGTACTGCGAATATTTCTTAATCAGCACTGAAGAGCGGCTGCCAGGAAAGTAGAAGTGGCTGTCTATCAGCCTTGCTTCTGCAGAAAGAGTGATTGTTTGGGGGGGGGGGCTGTGTGACCTTTCCGTTTGTCAAATGTGTATCTCTTCGCCCAGACTGTGTCATTCTTTGTAAGCATTTTGTTGTTCAAAACAAACCTTATACTGTGAACTTTTTTTTTCTTGCTTAGTATGTTGCCATTCAGCAGCCTCGCACGAACAAGTACGGAACCAGCATGTAAGATTCACCTCGAAATCCTAAGCCAGTGCAGGCACCCCACTGCTAAGGAACAACCGACTGCAGAAATGGGCAATGTGTTGGGTGAGCTGAGCGAACGGGCGCGGGGTGGCCAGTCCACAGAAGCAACCCTACCATAACAAGCAAGAGTGCTCCGGCTGGTGCTCATAAACAACCCTCCAACAGTAAACAAGTGCACGCAGGTAGATCTTGCTGAGAGATACCACAATAACAAACCAACCTGCGACGCCCGCTCCTCGGAAACAGCCTAGGTAAAACTACAACAGTCATGCAGAGAAATGGGTGTTGAGATATCTAAGGATGAGAAGCAGCTCAAATCATGAAGGACATGCCTAAAATGCTTTAAAGCACCTTGAGACCGCTGGGGCAACTACGAGGAACGGGGATGGCTAACAAACAGGCAGCTTATGCATTCTGTACATTGCTGTGCGCTCCACTCAAACATATCTTTCATGGCATTCTTGACGAGAAGCCAACACAAATGCCACTCTGATTAATCAGGAAACTACCCAGCAACAACACGAAAAGTTTGCACAACACCAGCAAGCACACAACCTACTCTGCAAGGTATCTGGGTGAGGAAAGGTGCTCCTTTCATCAGTACAAAAACCCCCTAAGGCTCAATGCTTGCGCAGATAATGAAGCCAAACATGTTTACACACCAGTGATCATTACATGCAGTGATTACAGGAGATCTTAGGTTAATTTTCATCTCCGCTAGCTAACAGACTGATGACCTGCTGCCCCATCTAAACTCTCCGGAGTGACAAGTCAGGTGCTTTCACAAGCCAACGAAGCTGTCTTGTTGTGGGGAATATAAAGACCTTCTCAGCATATATGATTAAAAAGGTCAATGAACCCCATGCACTCAAACTGCTGTAACAGGACCAGCTGAGCTAAAGCAAAAATTCCTTTTGCTGGAAGTAAATAGCACACTGTTATCTCCCCGGGGGCCAGGCAGGCATGTTCCCATTCACTCTGCCAGTGTGTGATATACTAGTGCTCTGCCTATAAATACAACAGCTTTTTTTTCCTCTTTTTTTTTTAACAAGGCTGTGACAACTTCATCTCATCTGGGTACAACAAACATGCTCGAATTGTGGCTACACAGCAGGGCTTTCTGCTGCGTGCGTGGTGGTGTTTCCTCCACCACAGGACCATATGTTACCCACCGCACGGCGTGGCTACAGTTCTACCAGTGCATCAGGAGAAAATCAGGGCAGCTCCCCGCTGGGACTGCATGGGGACAGAGTGCTTGGGGTCATGCACATAGAGCAGCACCTGAACTGGGGACTGTGGGCTTCGGACTGTGCTACAGCACAGGGAGCTTGAATGAGAAAGAAGTTAAGAAGGTGCTGGTAGGGGTCCAGAGGAAAGCTCCTTTGACGGTACAAAATAATAAATAAGACCATGACAAAAAGGCAATACTGGGCTTGGGATTCTGTCTTGGTACTATGCTAGCTAACCACGCTTTGTGGATTTAAAACTGACCTGGTCATTAATTTGTTACAGACTTGTGCAATGTGAACAAGGCCAAGTCTCTTGGATAAAGATGTTTTCTCTTGCAAGCCAACTGGAAATGCTCAGCGTTTACTATTCATGGAGAAATCTGCTTGTCACATCTGTGACACGGCATTCCCCTCGGCACTGCCCACTCAAGACACCTCCCAAACAACTAGATAGTAAGAACAACTTTGCCGCATCAAACCAAAAGCCCACATAATCCACGGCTCTATCTCTAGCAAGGGACAACAGTGGATGCTGAAGGAGGAATATACGAAGCAGCTCTTCTATATGATGATCCTTTCCCTGCTGTATTATCTAAAACCCCAACAAGCAGCAATGTGGGCTCTCCTGAGTCAGTGGCTTGCATCTGGACTGTTGCTTCTGCATCGTGTACAGCTCTCTTTTCCAGGCGTTTATCTAATGTCTTTTTGAACTCATTGGGATCTAATTCTCTCAGGGAGACAAAAAGTAAAGTTATGGTAACTGGAGCTATTTATGTTACAAAGGAGACATGTAAGCAGAGGGTTAAAGCTAACGAATGGCTTTGGGAATGGACGGGACCTTTCTCAGAATAGAACAATAACGTGCTTTTATGAAACCAGGAGACAGAAAACACAAAACTATTAAAAAAAGAAAGAACACTCTTTTGAACTATTCGGCATCAGCCTTCAGAACTCACCACCACAAGACAGGACCCTGTGCTAGCTGCAGAGAGCCTGTCTAGTCTTTTAGGTGACAATAGTTAGTTCAGGCGGCTCCTACGCAGCTTACTGAACCGAGCAGGCCACAACCTCAGCCAGTTTTTAGTTGGATGATTGGAACTGAACTTCAATTCATCTCTACTAACCAGGCTCGGAAAGAGGGAAACTGCTGTCAGGAGCCTTCCCTGGTGAAGCAGTGAGTTAACAGGCAGGGGTAACATCACACAGCGAATGCCGACCATCTAGCTACGCTCATGAAAGTTGCTCCTTGCTGGCCTTTGCTTTCCAGGAGAGGAGTATGCTTTCCTTACCTGGGTTGCTGCTGGCTGACCGATGACCACCCATCCTGGACACTGCTGGTCACTGTGATGCGAGACGGAGACGTTGGAAGCCCACTGATCGAGGAAGCCTTTGGGAGTGTAAACGCCACAGTCTTTGATGCTGGTCATTTGCTCAAATTCCTCACACACTCCATCACCATCGTGGAAATAGCACCTGCTGGGTTCATCTGCCAGGAGAAAGCAGAGAAAAGAAATCACAAAGGACTGGCTACACATGTCTGCAATCTAGTTGCTAGGACTTGGTACCATCAGTGGTCATGTATCTGCTGGACCAGGTCACTGCGAAGTGAAAGCATTGGTCACTTCTAGGCAACAGCAACCTGATTTTAAGAAGGCCAAGCAACAAGAGTCAACTTTGCTATTGGGCATCTCCCCCAAGATATTTCCTAATATAAGTGATTTTCTGCTTATTTTCATCTATCTCCATTTAAAAGGATGGAAACAGAAGAAAGCAGACGTAGAAAATACATAGAGAGACAATGCGGGTGTTGGCATAATTCCACCAACTTGGATAGAAAAATGCCAACAGAGGGTCTGGTCTGCAGTGTCTCCCTTTTTGTTTTGAAAAGATATCTGCAAAACAAGAACAACAGCAACTGTGAATTTAGGGATGGTGAAAACTGCCAAGTTCACAGCGTAGTGACCACGGGGCCAAACAGATCTGTTTATCCAGAGAGCAGATACAGTACACAGAGTGTGAGGGTAAGCTTGCCACATACACACAGAGCTTCAACCAACATGACTCAGATTTGACCTGAAAGGATCAAAAGCAGCAGGAGACTTTATTATCCTTGTCCATTTATTCTGTGGCTTCTCTAATGAGACTGCCAACAAAGATGCCAAATTTTTGAGGTTGTTTCTGTAACACTGGCCCATTAAAAACTGAACTGAGATCCATCTACTCTTTTCAAACAGACTGCATAGCAATAATGACTTTCAGTCATTAGAGTACTCTGTGAAATGGAAACCTTTGACCTGTTGGTATCCTATTTTGTATTGTATTATCATTGCCATTCCCCAGAGGTATCCAGTTCTGACAGCCTGTTGTATTTTTGTCTGGCAAATAAGCCTGCTGAAAAAACGGTAGGAAATTAGCCAGAGCTGCTAGCTGGACTTGATGGAGACGATCCCTAAGGAGAGTCCCGTCGGTAGCATTGGACTACCTCGAGCTAGGTGTCAGAAAATCCAACGGCTGCTCAAATTTGAGCTACTTCCAAACTACTAAATCCCCTGTTTATTTTTCCTCCTAGTTTACACAGTGAAATACCATCATGAGCCAGAAAAAAAATCAGTTTATTGCAATTCAATTATTTAATGACTTTCACTCCTTTTCCCCTCCCTTCCTCCCAATCCCCCGTGCAAAATTCCAGGTCCTTAAGAGAGTGTGAGTTTTGAAAGAATGGAAAAGGCTATCAGGGAAGAACGTCATGACGGTTTCATTTCACCATGAACTCTGTGGCCAACTTGTGTATGTGGACAAGTGGGGGGAACTGTGTATTTGCTGGGCCAGTACTCCAAGTTGGCAAAAAGAAGCCAGCATGGATCTGAAGTCATTCAGCTGTATGAGTGCAGCCCCACATCTGTGCGAATATTCCCAGGGCGGCCAAACTTCTTGACCCTACATGTCACATCTTAAAATCTTCCTATGGCTGCGAGCCACCAAACATGTACCACACACCTCGAAGAGCTGGGAGGAGGCAGCTTGGGAGATGTGCTTCACAGGCAGCAGACGACGATGGCTCCCCGGGGTGTGCCATCACCCCATGGTGGGAGGGGGCTAGCCGGGTGGGCAGACGGGCCCTAAGGCAACCCAGCAGTGCTGGCCCCAGCCGCCCCACTGCCTTGCCTCCTCCCAGGACCCAACTGCCCAACAGCCCTGATGCCAGCAGCACCCATCTGATACGGACCCAGCTGGGAACGTGTGCTGCAACTGCTCATGAACCGCGCGTGCCCAAGAGCCCGGTTTGGACACCCCTGCAACATACTTTGTCTCTCTGCAAGGATTATTAACGCTGGCACAGCGCTGCACCAGCGTGGCTCATCCACCCCAGGGAGAGACACGCTCTGTGCCTGGCCAGCTCACGGAAAAGACAAAGCGGGCATGGAACTGTGACGGCCATGGAGACAAGCTCCCGGTTCGCTCACCTTATCCATCTGCATCTCTCGTTCCGCTCCTCTCTCTGCAGAGATGCACCAAGGCATAGGCCAGCTCTCTGCTGTGCCCAAGAACAGCGGGATAAAGCAGAGCGGCTCACCTGCTTCAGAGCACTATGTCCCAGTTTGAGCGAGAGTCTCAGCAGAAATCTCAGAAATATTCAGCTCTGGAAAGACTGTGGTCAGCAATCAAAAATCCTCAAAAACAAAATCCCAAACATATGAAAATAAATGTTTTTGGAAAAAGAGTTTCCTTGTCATTTTACGAAAAGAAGCTTATTTCTGTAAAAAGGAAAAAAAAATAGGAAAAGCCCTACCATATTAAACAGACCCAATCTTCAGCATATAAACACATGCACAGCCAGATCTGCACTTACAGAGAAACACTGGCACCCAAGCGCATCCTGCTGCACACCCACGCTGACAGAAACACTGACACACAAACACATGGACGCTCTCTTGACACATCCCCAGCGCAGCCACCCCACTGATGCAGACACATGCCCAGAAACTCACAGCCTAATCTTAGGCATTTGCGTTTAGCCAGTATTTCCCCAGTCTTCCTGACGCTCTGACTTACTTTCATGACAGGCACTGAAGTCAGCACAACATTTATATAGCAACATACTCCTGCACTGGCTCCAAATGTTCCCTCCTAATGCGATGATAAACGTAATGGGCTTCTGATAAGATCATGTGTTTGGGATAAAAGAATACTCAAGACCTACTCCAATCCGATGACTTAATTCATGCTCACATGGCTGGGAAGGCAGCCTTTGAATAGCTGCGATCCAGGCCAGTGTGTGATCCTAACAGAGGCTAATTTGTTCCTGATTATGCTTAAGACCCCAATAAATCTGTCTGCTCGGAGCCTGCAAAACCCGAGGGAGGATCCGAATGGAGAGACTGAGATGTCTGAATTAAATGGAGACTGCCTAAATGATTAACAAAGTCTTCGGGAACTGCCCTGTCACGAGCCCTTCCGCCGTGCTGGTCCCAGCGCGTCGCAGCACCCTGCCTTTCGCTGCAGCTCGGCTTCGCTGGCTGGATGACACCGCACACCAAGGCTGAGAGATTAGGTGCCCGCTCGCTTTTGTGTGCTTTGGAAAATGATGCGGGAAAGCGGCTTTACAATCCTAGTTTTCTTTAAAGGAAGATCTGTAAGTCCTACTACTGCCACATCACCCTGCAGCGCACAACGCCATGCTTTGAGGGGAGCGTTGGTGAGAAGAGGGGCAGACTATTCCTGCCCACGAGCTTCATACTTCTGAGTGACGGCAAAAAGGGGGACTGCATCAACCTACAACAGCCAAATGTGGTACGTCACCGAGTGGGCTGCCAAAAAGGAGAGGCTCTTCCTTCCTCCGGCACTGAGCACCAGCTCTGGCTCCTGATTCTTACTGCGGTCTTGGATGCTCAGCAGGTTACACATTAGGCTTCACATTTTCATAAGCAAAGTGAAGAACGACCAGATTGTGTCTGCCTACGACTGCCCTCACAAAATAAAAACTAACAGGCTTCTTCCCTTTCCGCAGTGGTGTGAACACAGCTCAGTTAAATCCGTAGAGTCCTACAGGCTCAGAGCCGGGGAGGGCAGTGTCAGGGGTGGTGTATTTCTAGGAAGCAGTAGCTAAGATCTTTATTTCCATAATGGTGCAAAATGCCTTTTCTGTTCTCTTCTCAATTACTGTGACATGAAATGCATCCAAAGCCTTGGTAATATGAGCTAGTTCTTGTCTCCACAGACATCTATAAGGCTCCCAAGACCTGGAGAAGGTCATAGTGATGTATTGGTCACGTATGGCCTGCTGTGTGGACTATGTTCATCAGCACCGTGGACTTCTCACATCAAAGTCAAATCTAATTTGAAGGAGATATGGAGGAAGGGAACATGAAGGAAATCTGATTTGTCCTCAAGGAAAGATGACTTCAAAAAATTAAAAAGCAGTTGCCTGGAAATCCAGATTAAATCTAGAAGAGTAAAATGTCTGCAGGCGTAGCACCTGGCAGCAGGAGACAGCATCTCCGGGGGATTGACAACAGATGCTGAAGGATCCTGGGGTGAACTCGTGGAACATGTATTCACTCAGGCAGCCCAAGTTTCTTTCCATGACAAACATCTTACTGAAGGCACAAAAATGTTGGGCCCAAAGTCCCTCTCTTGCCCTTGCTTTGGGAGAAGACAGTCTCTGGTTCAGCAAAGGTTTCTGTGACATTCGGGAATTCCTGAGATTCCGTCAACCTGGAGAAGGGGGATTTGTTGGGGAAACAGATTGGCAAGACCTGGCCTGCTTACTGTTGCAGTTGGGCTTCAAGATCAAGACCGATCTTGGGACTCTTGTGTGTTGCACCAGAAAACAATGCAAACTCCATCTCTGCTTGCTTCTTAAGCTGCCCAAGCACAGTTGCAAAAGGCAGTGTTTTGTACTGAAATACAAACCCCTGCTCCGGGGTTCAGCAATGAAAGGATGCACAAGGTAAGGTGGAGGGTTGAGAAAGCACCCAGGAAGCTCCCGTCAGACCAGGTAACCCCCCATCGCAGTCACCTGCTCAACGCGAGGCTGGAAAATCACCAGCGACACGAATGAGGTCTGGCAGAGATCAGGAAGCAGACATGCAGGATATACAATTATCTCTGATAGGCAGCCTTCCACCTCATTAAAAAAAAAAAAAAAAAAAAAAAAAGGGGGGGGGGGAAAAAAAAGCCCCAATCCGGAGCAAAGGGCAAATCCCCCGACGGGGCTTTTAATTTCCGAGCCCCATGGGCAAAGGGGTGGGGACAGAACACCGGGGGGGGCTCCCGG
>Ga0181612_119494_pt1 | contig 14492 bp, 9 predicted proteins | sample HoacroProtozoa21_FD_119630 | JGI IMG/M metagenome (GOLD analysis project Ga0181612, IMG submission 119630) | Hoatzin crop microbial communities from Cojedes, Venezuel. Combined Assembly of Gp0051906, Gp0051904, Gp0051908 | reverse complement strand
TTTAGCTCTTGTGGTGTGATAAGTGCGGCCATTGAATGAGAGGACAACACATTGCAGACTAGTGCTATCCAAACCCACCCTGCAGGGTTCCAGAATTAGCAGATATTTTCTGGCAAGAGGGGAATGTGATACTGCCCGTTAGAGCTGACATCCTCACCCAGGTCTCTGTGGTTGGTGCTTGACATAAGGTTACTCCTAAGGCACGTGCTGCATGGCAGCTCTGCCTATATCTCCCTTTTTTCATTGGCCTGCTGTTTTAATCCAGTCGGGATTAATTGCTTTCCAGTAAGGAATATTTATAGCAGGTACTCCAAGAAGGCTCTTTTAGATGTTAGAAAGTATTGATTGTTTCTCCAGCTGTGGTGTAAGTTTAACAGTAGTTGGGTGGGGGTGAAGAGTGCTTAGTGAGAAAAGGAAGATTTATACAGTTAGTAAAGGGCCAAGTTCTGCTCTCCATCAGACCAGTCTAATCTAGTGAGCTTGCTGGGTGCTGATTCCTGGGGCACGTGTTGAAACAGAGATTTCCCCCTGTATCCGTCTGGTTGCTGGTGGCTTTACAGGTGGATGCCAACCTCCTGTTCAGGTGTGGTGTTTCTCAAAAGTGGGATGATGCTGCAATAACAGCCTGCTGTGGAAAGCTGGCATTGTAGTAAGTGAGGGGACGTATGTTAAAAGAAAGTAAGAATGTTTAGGCTTATAGACTTCCCATGGTTTTACTTTGTTTCTCCTTTTCAGTTAGCTTCTGAGACAGAGTAAGCCTTTTGTTTTCCAGCTTCTCCTTGTGTCCTAAGGGTATGGCTTCACAGGGCGGTAAACCTCAGTTCAAGCCTCCTAATATCATATTTAAACTGCAGTGCTGATCAGCTACAAAGTTACTTTGCAATCCAAATTTGTTCAAAAATTTTCTGCTGAGGTAACTGTGTCCCAGCTGGGCATCTCATTCTGACTTTGTCTGCTCAGCGATTGCATGTCCTTCCACAGTTAGCATAAAGCCACTGGGAATTCTCCATCGGCTGCTCTGATTCATTTGGCAGAAATGCAGTCACGTTCCTGCCCCTGTTCTGCATCCAGTTTGCAACCAACAGCGTGGGTTTGCCGAACATAATACCACTGTTATAGATGGTATTTGTTTTTAAAGTTCTGGAAGATTTACATATGTGCCTTAGGAAGGGAGGCAGATTTCCTGGCAGGTGTGGTTTTGGAGGTGTTGGTGTTTTTATATAATGCCACAGATGCTGAGATAAGCTGCAAGCAATAAATTCTATCCTATAGAGATTACCGTTTAATTAAATGGTGAGTGACAAAAATAAACAGCCCTTCAGCATGTAGAAGAAGAAGCTGGTAGCAATGTGTTAGGGAATTTCCTCAGCAGGGCGGCCAAGGTCGCTTAGCTGAATGCCCGTACTGTCACGCTTGTACCTTTGTCGTTGGCCCCGGGTGGTTTTAAGCCAGCAGGGCTCTACTCACCATTATCACAGCACAGAGCCTCTCCATCAGGCAAATGTGGGCAGGATTCCCTCTAACTCATTTACATCTGACTCTGCTGTGTCAGCTCTTTTAAATTTCTGGGCAGGTGGAGGGGGGAGGGAGGTGGGACGCTTGTCCTGAGACATGAGCGTGCTCCACGTTCATCAGAGGGTGACGTGCCCTATGATAAAAGGGCCTTTGAATGAAAAGGTTGTGGACTTCATCAGGCTATGGAAACCCACAGCTACCCAGGTGTGTTGTGGGAGCTTGTCTGAGAGGAAGAACCTCCTGCAGCCAGCCATCTGCATTCCCCTACGGCGTAGGATGCTGGGTTTTATCAACTTAAAGTGCAGTTCAGTCTGCTCGCTCTGCCTAGGCGTCAGTGTGTTTGTCTAAGGTTTGTTTCAAACCTTTATGCTGCATGTTGGAAGCTCTTACGGGAGGCCATTCCCTGGTCTCTTAGGACTTGGGTCGTGCTGAAGATGATGCTCTGCAAAAGAGCTGTGAGGAGAGCAAGGCCAGGGGAGGAGCACACATCACAATTGTCAGATGGCTCTGTGCTTTTAATTTGTTAAAACATCTATAGACTTTTTAGTATTTGGCTCAAAGAAGCTCAGGTTGTGCGTGTTATTAAAAGCATTTCTGGCTTGCTTGAAGGCTTCTGAACTGTTTGAATCTGTTGTCAGAGGCAGACTGTTTGCTACTGAACATCTTCAGGGCTAGTATCCTTTTGACCCAGTTACAGATTCTGGCAGGTCTGAATTGTCTCTTTATACAGTTCACCCATTTTTCTCCTTAGTACTGCATTTCCTAAGAGCAGGAGATCTCAGTGTCTAGTGCCTAGTGAGAAAGCTTTTAACAAGACGGGATTTGATGCTGACACCAATAGCCAACTGCAGAATATAGGCAGCTGCTGCATTTTTCACAGCCAGAGTTTCTTTCTGGCCACGAAACTGAGCAGATTCCTCACTCTAGCAAGCACCAGGAGAGCTGCATCCAGCACCCAGGCATCCACGTCCTGGTCCTGGCTACCAGAGGTCCTGGTCCTGGCTACCAGGACTCATCCAGGTTGCTCCTCAGCAAGACTTCAGGTGCGGGGCCAGGAGCTCCAACGTTTTTTGCTGGGAGGAATATGGGAGGTATATCTCAGTGACTTAAAGCTGGCCCCAGTTTCCCAGGGCCTGAGGGATTTTATGGCAAGGAGGAAGAGGTGTGGGCAGTGCAGGCAGAGCATGACGTGCTCCATTAGCATCTGGTGGTTGAATGGGAGAAGTCAGTTAGGTTTTGCTCCTTCATTTGTGTAAGCTGTTTTATAGGTTATTCATTTGGGCCACAAGCACCATTTTCCAGCCAAAAAAATTGAGCTCATCTTCCCACACCCCTTTAAATGTTTGTATTACAAGTTCTCAAACTGGTTTCTCTAAATTCTGACAGAAGGTGGCAAATGGAGAACCGTAGGTTTGCCCCCTCAGTCAGCCGCTAAGCACTGCAGAGAGCAGTGCTAAGGCCAGCCGGGATAGCCATTTCTGCCCTAGGAAGCCCTAGGAGGTATTATGGAGCTGCACTGGGGGCCTTAGCCTTGTGCTAGGAAGAAAAAGCGTTATGTACTTTCCAGAAATGCAGGCAGACCCATCTTCTCCCAGGGAAGCCAGTAATTTGACTCCCTCTTCGCAGGCACTTCTGAGGAAAGCTGCTACACAGTACCACCAGATGTGGCTGAGAAACGTGCGGCTGGTAATCTGCAAAAAAATGCTCTTAGATCTTAGCATATGAAAGGAGAAGGCTCAATCAGGATTCATGGAAGCCAGTTTGAAAACCTGTAATAAAAAGCACTCAGGGAGGTGTGGGAAGATGAGCTAAATGTTGATTTATTAACCATTTTTTGTTTAGGAAGTAGTATTTGCGGGCAGGAAGAACAGCCTAATAAATAGTTTGTATAAACAAGGCTGCAGTCCTTATCTGCCTTCTCAAACGCGTGAGTGCTGACTATTCAGCTGGTTCTGCGTGTCTAGTGAGGAGGGACGAAGAGGACAGTTTTGAAAGTGTCTCTGTACAGAAACGAAGTGTGTGTGGTACTACAGACCTCAGTCACGCAGTGTGGATCCTTAGACAAAGGCGTTGAGAGGGGCTCTGTGCCAGTGCATTGCACTCGCTTTGGAGAGGGCAGTTTGCATCGCTGAAGTCATGTTTGGGTACCTCTGGGGATTAGAGCCACACGACACCCAAACGAATTTGAAATGGTGGGGGAGAAATAGCTTGTCCCGGATCCATAAGTCACATGCCGAGCCACCTTACGTTTGTCTCTGCGGCTCTCCCAGGCGGGATGCGCCCAGGATCGCCTCTGAGGAGGTGCCACGGCAAGGTACGAAATGTTGCTGTGTTTTCAGCGTATTTCCACGCAATGGTGTTACTTGCTTTGATCTCTTGCTGATTAAAAGCATGACTGACGCATGCTCGCTGTAGATTGGGTTTCTCCCACAACAGGGATAGCCAGCCCAAAGTCTTCCAGTGTGTGCACACTCCCCAAAGGCTTGGTGGGACGCTGGGAAGCTCTGGTGGTGCATTTCAGCAGCACAGTTCTTAGGCTCTGAGCAGCGTTTCGTGCACCACTTACTGCTGGAAGGAAGCTCAGCGTCAGCTGGAAAGAGGAGGGCAGTAAGAGGCACTGTGTAACGGCAGGGTGTGAGCAAGGACGAGGGTGTTTTGCTTTTATCGACTCTCCTTTTCCGGTTACAAAATGTTCGTCCTGCTTAAAAGGCCGTTTTAATGGAGAATGTTTAAGGTATTTCTTAATATTAGAACTTGAGTTAATAATACTCTTAAAAAGTCAAAAGTGTCTAAGTGCTTAAAGACAGTCTGTAGTATTCAGGAGGGGAGATGCTGTTCTCGGGTGTGTAGCAGAAGGTCGCACACTGCAAATATCATTTGCTGCAATTGAAGCTTTTTGCTTCAATTGAAGGGCTGCAGTGGAAGCTTTTATGTTGACCTGGAAGAAAAAATCTCCGTTGCGATATCTTTCTCTCCTCCTTTGCCTGCTCTCCATCCCCAATCAAATTGCTGTTCCTTCTACTAACATTCCTGGATGACTGAGGATAGCGTGGGCTGGCTTGAGATTTCTTTCCATTCATTTTTCAATGACGTACACTGAGAAGTTTAGGTAATTTGAAAATCCAACATAGCTGCCTGCCTAGTCTCTGTAAGCTGAGCAGGTGGCCATTTTTAGTGATACGTAAGGTAGTGTCTGAGTTTCTTATCAAGTATGAAAGCTGGTCTCCTCTTTGCTTGCAATTGTACACTTGCATTATGGTGAAAAGGAAGGGACTATTTGGAGAAAAATGGGAAATTATCTTATTATGGAATAATACCTCCACTATTCAGCAGGATCTTCAGTGACCTTAGACTTCCCCACACAATGTCAGGCACATTATGTGTGGGGAAACCAGCTTCTACATCTTTTATGGAGCTGGGGGTCATAAATCAGGTCCTGATGAAAACTGGAAACAGCCTAGTCCCTGAGCTCCTTCCCTTGTCACTGGCAGATAGATACCATGTTCAAACAGTGACCCGTGAAAACAAGGAGGAAGAAGAACAATTCAGCCATCGATGCACAACAAATGAGCAGCTTCTTCCCCCCAGCAAGCGGAGTGTTGTTATTCAAATCATGCACCGCAGGGAGAGCTCTCTTCTCTGCTGCTGTGCTTTGGGCTGTTGAAGCAATAAGACACCATCCAACAGGTCGGGCGTTCGGGTTTTATTTTAATATTCTGTGTATTTGGATGCTCTTTTCTTGGGGTTTCTTTTCTTCTTGTTTACTTGGGGTTTGCGTGCTGAGGAGCTGGGGAAGAGGGCAGTGGGGGTTACTTTCATGTGACTGATGTGATGAGATGCTGTGCAAGCAGTCAGTGCTGGCCGTGCTGAAGAAGGGCCAGGGGGTCAACTTTTAGGAAATAAGGACCTGACTGTGCGATGAACAACTGCCCTAAATATTAGCTGAAGTTCACAAAGTCAGTGAAAGCACTCATTATGACTTTGGTAGGCGTGGGGTCAGCCTTTGAGTAGCTAGCTAGTAGATAAGGAATTTGGAACAAGAACTCCAGCCAACCTTTATGTAGCCTTGAGATCTGAAAAGCAATTTCTGTTTAGAAATAGCACCCTGTAATGACGTGCTTAATATTTATCTTGGCAGTAAATCAGAAAGGTACCAAACTGCTGAAGTCCATTAGATTAACTCAAATGTAGAGACAGAAAAAAGGACTCAGGCAATGACAGAGAGTTAGAGAACAACACATAAAGCAAATTACCAAATACCACATTGTTCCTGGCAGCAGCACGAACTCATCTGGCTTGGCCATTTGCGGGGTTGTGCGCAGCGGCGCAGCGTGAACCATTTTGGGATGGGATGCTGCATGCTGGCTGCACGGGTGGAGGGCGACTTTCCCTCGGCTCCTGCCGGTGCGGTGCTACTGCCTGGGACTTCAGACGGGTTGTGGTTTCCAGTTGGGGCCACTTTGGTGTGCCACACTTTGAGCAAAGCTTTGGTGGCCGAGAAGTTTTATTTACAACCTCTCAGAGGAAATCTCAGTGGGGAGAGCTGCGGGATGGATGGGTCATGGGGAAAGGTGAAGGCAGGGAACAGCACAGCGGGGAGATGACTTGGCTGGCAGAGGCTTCCTGGAGAGAGAAACTGGACATTTATCCTCAGGTAATGTGGCGACTGTAGTCTTGTAACGTCCATACGTACCTCTGCTGTTGCAATATAGACCATTTCCTGGGCATGTTTTGACTATGGCAATGTTGATATAATGTAGTGCTTTTGCAAAACTAGCAATGCTAATTAAAGTCACTGTTGACACAACCCAACTTCCTACCCCGGTGTAACCTTTGAGTTCAGAAAAAAACATAAAAAAACTTACTGAGAGCTGTATTTTTCTTGCTTAAATAGGCATGTGAGTGCCTGGGGGACCTAACACAATAGGAAATAATTAAAGACAGGCTATGAAACTGGATATTGTTCAGATGAACATGAAGCAATCCGTTGTTTATCAGCCGAGTCTCTTTGTCTGTTGAAGGATAAAATATGAGATGTTACTGTGTACTATTCAGAAGCTGTGCCCTCCACATTTCCCAGTCAGAAAAGCATGCAGAGAGATTATCCAGCATGAACATAACTATGTTTAACTTCACAAAACAAAATATATGTCTGAATATGCATCTATTCATGTAATAATATGGATTTTTTAAAAAAAATTCTACGTGTCTTACTACTGAAAGTATATTCCTAACAACAGCTGCATCCTCCTCTGTAATGTGGTGAGTGTGGGACCTCTCTGGCTAAATTGCCTTCACTGTACACAGAATTTTCTTAGAGGAGTGAACTACTCCAAGTGGGTGAAAAACAGTATATCCATTTAGCAGTAATACAAAACAGAGGTCCTTGTATCCTTGGATTCATTTAGAGCTTGGTTATATTTCTGTCCCCTTCCAAGGTAGTGCATTTCTTTGGCTGAGTTGCAGTTGCTCACACCAGGACTGGTTCTGTCTCCCCATACTCAGATGTGAGAGTTGAACTGAATTTTAAATATGGAGGACAGCACATAAAAAGCCACGCTGTGGGAAACTTGGACGCAGTATTAGAAGCAGGAAAGGGGAGGGGGACGGTGCTTCTCCCCACACACCCCTGGAGTGGTTTTCTTCTGAAAACCTGACTTGGTTGGAACAGATCTGTAACAGTTAGGTTCTTATATTTGTTATTTTTCCTCCTGTGTTTTCTGAAAGATGTGTTTGGATTCCAGCAGAGTGTGGTATCCATGCCTGTCTCACACATGGGTTTAGAAGCAGGAATATCTCTTTCATCAGGAGCTGGGTTTCTCCCAAGTAGAGCACCCACCCAAGTGCAGCTGGCTGGGTGGGAGGGGAGCAGTTTGCATTTTTAGTACTGAAAGTGACACATTGAAAGAAAATTCCTGCCGGTATATAACACTCATGAGTCAAACCCAGATGTTGGATGGATTTGTTTTGTTTTGTTTTGTTTTTTGTCCCACTGTCCCTTGCACAAGCAGAAAGGTTTTCCGAGGAGGAACACCTGCGGGTCCTGTTGCAGGGTGCAAATCTTGTTTCTGAACAAAATTACCCTTCTGCTCTAAGACCACGTATTGTCATGGGATTTTGATGTCTATTTCTCAAGCCATTTCCAGCCTTCTCTGGTGTGTTTAAAAATGCTAGCAGTTTTCTTTAAAGGTCTAATCCTTCTGTTAAGTGCCTGCCCTCTCTGTTGTTAGGAGTGCAAGCCAGGCTGGGTGAAGGGTGTACTGTACCTGGGAGTTACACGTTCATCAGGAAGGCTCCTCACACACTCTGGAGCGAAGGAGCGTGAGGGTCAGGAATTTAAAAGAAATGAGCTATTGAGTTCCTTTCTGTGCTTGTAAGTGATTATGCGGTTTTATCGCATGACTGAAGTGTGTGATATTTCTGTTGTTGACAGGGAAGGCCGCTCTAATGCTCACATTAAAGGAGATTACCAAAGAATTGGAGATGTTATGCTAAAGAACATTCAGAGTATGAAGGTAGGAATGATCCTGTAACTATTAAACTTTGACATGGATTAGGATTATTGTGCTTTTCATTTTCAGATGATGTTGCCTTTTGTGCTGGTTTTTGCCAATTGTAATCAAAGCTTATGCTATGAAAGCTTCCTTTTGATGAAGTGTCAAGTGTTTGGTGAGCCCTGAGATTTCAGAATTGCTAGCTGATTTTAAACTGTCCAGCCGCTTTCCTCAGTCCCCTCTCCCAGACTTCAGGAACGTTTCATTTCCAGTTCTTTTTTCTTTCAAATAAGAAGGCAAAGCATCGGGATTTGTATGACTGAAGAGACTGTTCAAATGCCGAGTGCGCCTACTTGTGCCTGCAAATAGAAGTTTTAAGATACTGCAGGAGCAGTGACCATAATCTGGATATTGATTTGACTTGGGAAACTTACATTTTGTGCACTACGGTGCCAAGTCAGATGAAAGATTGTTGAATAAATGTGAATAATTGCCTTTGGCCCATTTAAAGCTAAAAGCAAAAATACATGTATGAAGTGTAAATCTAGGGGTAATGTTCAGCAGACTTTGCATCTGTTCTTAGTCTGGCTGGAGTAGTATTTCTGATGCTCTGTGTTACTGAACAAACAGCGTGGAAGGCAGGCAGAGGAGCCTGGGAAAACCCCACGGACTTTTACAGCATGGATGGGTAACATACAGCTCACCTTATTCATGTATCTATGTAGCCAGATTGGTGTGTGGCGAAACATGGCACTGCACCTTCGGCACGTGGATCTGAAAGTGCTTTCAGAACTATCCTAAATCTTCCCTTGGCGATTGCCACTTTGACATTCTGCAGTTAGTAAATGCAGCAGCCTCGAGTCCTTGGCTGGAGGAAAGGGCAGTTCAGTCTCTACAGCTCTCCTGAGGCGTTAGTTAGTACCTTTCAGAAGGTTCCTTTCAGAAGGACAGAGAGGTGAAGAGAGACTAAGTGATGTGCGAGTGATTATGCAGCAAAACAGAAGAAGAGAATGTAGAAATCTTGATTTACAGTCCCCAACAAAGACAGCTTTGTTGCCAATAAGGCGGCCTTACCCTTTCTGCAGCGTACTTAGCAGGGACTGCTTTTTGCCCTCAACACACAATTCAGAGGCATTGGAAGAAATGCATGGGGGACTTCTCTGCCTCCATCCCTGTTCTTGAGAAGTACACACCCTTTCACAAGCAGTTTTTGGAATCTCAGCCTCTGACAGACTCCGCTTATGCTCTCAGTACCTTGCAGCGTTAAATTGCCCGTCCTTCACTGTCTGCAGGTCCTCCTGCGGCGCTCGTTCAGTGGCAGCGTACGGCCCTCGCTGTAACTTAGACCTGTCACTGTGCTTGCACCTGCTTCGCCATTCTCCCTTTCCTGTTAGGTTTTGTTCTCTTTGCTTTGAGGGCCGGCACCGCTGGCAAGCACAGATACTTGGAGGAAAGAGGCAAAGCTCAGTTTGACTTAAAGAACTGCACTGGGAAAACAGAGTTAGTTAAAACTCTGTGTATTTATCACGAGACCTGTTAAAAGACCTGAAAACTGACACTTCTTGTTTAATTAACACAGGAGAGAGGTTAAGAGCAAGTAATTAATGGGCAGCCTCTGTAGTAGTCCAGAGGGTCTGCTGTGTCTTTGCTTGAGTTACAGGCTTGTAAAATGAATATGTAGTGTAGAGAGGAAGCGACTTGGCTGTAGGGAAGGTGTATTTCTGGTAAGGCTGTGACAAATCACAGGAGAGAGGGAGCTGATTGGAAATGTGTCAAAAAGCACGAGCTTTAGATTAACCCAAACTGTCTTCTGAAGTTCATTCAGCATATGCATTCAGTTTCTTTTTGTTGCTCGTTAATATTCTGCCGTGTCCTGGGAGACTTTATTTGGCTGCTTAGAGAAGCTTCGTGCATCCCAAAGAACCAGTTTACCTTTTCCAAAACACAAGTGAAGCCCCTGTGTTAATTGTTCAAAAAAAAAAAAAAAATACTGCTGATTTTTTTTAAATAGGAATGGTGAATGCCTGGGGTGCTGGAACCAAAATGAAGTTACATATTTCATGCAAACGTCCTTCACTTGCTGGTGCGCAGCAGGGCAGTCATCTTAAAGACTGCACTGAGGAGAAGAGGATGTAATCCGAGGATGAAGAACTCTAACACACCCATTTCTGTCGGACAACTCCTGTATTTTTGCATTTTGCTGGGATTCCCAGGAGATGCAGCTTCCCGTTAATAATAGGGGATCAGAAGCTAGAAGTCCATTTGCCTACAGCTCAAGTTCCCCAAAAGCACCTAAGGGAACTGGGGCAACTAAGTCCCTTCATCCTCCTCGAAAACCCCATTTTGTTTCCTGGCTCTGCATTCACCTTGTCTAGCTGTCTCCATGTTGCACCTACGTGCATGAGCTATGTTCACATCATCTCCTTGCCTTTGCATTTCTCACTGATATCAGACTTAGTTCTGTTTACTCATGTGCTTTTGTTTTACAGGGCATGCAGAGGGGGTGGGAGGGTGTACTCCAGAGGAGTAATGCCATTTCTCCTTTTCAAGTGACTGTCAGAGCCATTGTGTTGTACAGTGATTTTGTTTGCAAAATCCTGGCTGCTGTGCTAGTTGGATCTTTTTACTGGAACAGGTTTGGGCTGAGTCATGTCTCTCAGTGATTGCTAATAGCTCTGCCACATGCTCTTTCTTACTTTGTGTGCATAAGCAACTGACAATTCACCTGTGGAAGCACAATGAGATTTTAATCGAGTTGGAGAACGGGATCAAGAGCTCTCGCAAGCTGGAGACCTTTTGCAGGGATTTTGAGCTACAGAAAGTCTGCTACTTGCCTCTCAATACCTTCCTTCTCAGACCATTACACAGGCTTATGCACTACAAGCAGATAATGGAGAGGCTTTGCAAACACTACCCACCAAGCCACGTAGACTTCAGGGATTCAAGAGGTAAGTGAGAGAAAAGGCACCAGTTCCTGGAGGTGTGGAAAGGCATCCAAATCCATTAGAGGTGCATGGCTGTACAAACACAATTCTTTCTATTCAGCCTACATTGAAAGAGGACTGAGTTGCAAAATCAAGCACTTGGTTGACCAGAAATGGTAGGATTAAGGTTGCTCTTGTGTACACGTTACACCACAGTCTGGACAAATACTTGGACAAGAAATCTGCTGGGGGTTATTAAACACGCAGAAATGATGTGCAGTTGAGGAAGTCCCCTGAACTGAAAACAGTTGGGAGGTACTGTGTTGTGAGGTACAGCAGGGAACGTACTGTGTGTGCTTGTCTTGTTCTTGGCTTTCCCTAGAGACCCACTAGGAACACAGAATACTGGCCCAGGTGAACTCTTGCTGTGACCCAGTATGGCTGCTGTTATTATATCTTTAAGTGTTATCTGTCTTTTTTCCAGGCATACAGTTTGCTCTATGACCATTTCCATTACTTGTTTCAAGAACTCAAAGCTGCCGATGTGGTTTTTTTCGAGATGTGAAGATATTTTCCTCCTGTAGTCTGAACTCACTGACTGCTGTTTCTTTTTGATGATTTGTTTTCTTCCTTTCTTACCCCCATCCCCCACCCCCTTTGTAAGCCATCTACATTTAAGAATAGCTATGTCATCTATACATTCATCGCTCAGTGCAAATCCATGGAAGGACTTGGGGAGCGAGCAAAGCTTGGCATGACTGCTCCCAGCTTTAAGGTGCTAGCTGAGTTGGCTGGCCAAGTTCCCTTAGATGCCGTGCGATGAGACCCGCAGCAGACAGCACACAAAATGCGGGGGCAACTTGACCTGTAGCGATAGGAAAGGCCACAGAGGTCTGTGGCACTGACGTGCTGCGTGACACAGCTCATAGAATCATAGAATGGTTTGGGTTGGAAGGGACCTTAAAGACCTTCTAGTTCCAACCCCCCTGCCATGAACAGGGACATCTTCCACTACACCAGGTTGCAGGATATTTGCCTGAATGTAGCTGTTGCCTGAATGATGTCAAGGAATGCAGCAAGCAGTGCCATCGTTTCTTTCAGCCAAGGCTAGATGATGAGGGTGATGTGTCCGTTCACACCTCCCGGAGAGTGCAGCAGCCATCAGGGTTTGATTCCTGCTCCACTTTTGAAATGAATATGAACAGAGGATTCGGGGGTGAAAACAAGAGAGCATGAGAAGGACGGTGTGACCCAGGGACACCATCACTCTGGGATCAGTCTCTTACTAAGGTGTTTGCAGATTTTTATTAAAGGTCAGAGTGTAAAGCAAGCAAAAAAAAATAGGAGATGTGGATGTGAATCCCAGCAGAGAGCACAAGTCTCCCACTAACAGGTGGATGAACTGCGCACAGAGCAATGATGTAGGAAGGAAGAATGCTGTTACTGTTCCCTTGGCTGTATTTTTTTAACACAAATCTCTGTAACTGCTCTTCTAGCACTCAGTCAGTCAGTCAGTGTGTTTGGCCTGTGCAGAGACTGCCCGTCCCTTTCAGTATGTCAGGGTTGGTGCTGATATATGTGATGGCGCAGGGAGCCAGTCCATAAGCCGGTCCCCCAGAGAAGATCAAGTGGTGAGGTGATTTTCAGCTTAGTTCCCTGAGTTGACTTACTGCGTTGTTGGCACAGCAAAGAAAAACAAGACACGGGAAGCAGATCGGCAGCAGCCGGCACCTGATTTGGCTTCTGCTGCCACAGAGTGGGACTTCGTAGTGCCTGCTTCCTTTTGTATTCCACCTGATCCTTCACACAGCAAAAATCTCCTTCGACAATGGAGATTTTTCTTGGGCACATCACTCCCAGGTGTTAGGTCACTCGTTGTCAGTAGTCTCCTTGGAGAGGATGAAGTAGAGCCGTGATGCGACTCAGCGACATGGAGCCCTTTTAGTTGTTCTCATTGCCGGGACTGAGGACAAACCCCAGGTTTACTGTGTTTGCCATCTGAAATGATGCAATAAATGACACTGCCATTTCCTGGTGTTTTCAAATATGGACCTGACCCAGTGTGCTGCAGGCAGGGGGAAAAATGCATTTTTTCAAGCATAGGGGAGATCCCTACATTAATTGGAGAAGCAGGAAATTAAGTCCTTCGGGAGAACCCATTTGCTGGGGCTCTCCATTGACTCGAGTATTCCTGTGAAGTTCCTGGGGCTAAAATAGAGCAAACTTTTGGTAGAGGAAATAGGCTGTCTCTTCATTACAACAGTCCACCCTCTCTCCTCTGCTCCATAAGATGATGCCCAGCGTTTGTGCGGTTTTTAGTCTGCTGGAGTAGCTTTACAGTGCGAAGGAGAAGGGTAACACAAGAAGGGTGATGTTCATGAGCTGGGTGCTGCAGACAAAAGCCGCCTTTCTTTTTGACCATTCTTGTAAATTTTTAATGAACATTTTATGGTTTTGTCCATCTAGCTGCTTTGGCTGAGATTTCTGAAATGGTGGCTCAGCTCCATGGCAATATGATAAAGATGGAGAACTTCCAGAAGCTGCATGAACTGAAGAAAGACTTGATAGGCATAGACAATCTGGTGATACCAGGAAGGGTAAGTAGCAGAGTTGTGATCGAGGTCTGATACAGTTTCAGAGTATTAGGTATGTTTTAGAAACCTGTCTCTTAGGAGCAGCTGTGAAATTGCCTTTCATCGTACGAACCTTTTCCTCTCATCAAAAACTATCAAATATAAACATAATAACAGCATAGAAAACAGCAGCCTTTAAAGTGAGAAGCAGCAATCATCTTTATTACCTTTTTACTGATTTTATTAGGTGTACCTTATGTATAGTTTGGATGGTTGTAGGCAATTCCAAACATCTATCACAACAGAGGTGGTAAAAATGTAAGATTTACCGCAGTGTTCAGAGCTTGAGCAGTTGCACATTTCCGCATTTTTTGCTACCCTTTTCTTTTTTTTAACCTTCGATGCTAGGGCGTAGCAGATTTAAGGAAAGTAAGACATCTGTGCTGGAGGACCTTCAGCCCTTTCATTGTGCCTAGCTTTGAAACTCATGGCCCTGGGGACAAGCAGTCTCTTCGGTCAACGTGTCATGTTAGGCAATGATTTCTGAGACAGTGTTGCCTTAAGTAAATGCTTTTAATTGTGTTATAAAAATACCAACGTCTCTTTCTTACTTGTCATGCTTTTTTAAAAATGAAGGCTTATTTCAAAGTAAATGAGCCTCAGTGTAATATTTGTAGCCTTTTTTACTTTCCTAGGTGCACGTATCTGCGCGTGCAAACTTCAGAGTTGTCTGTTGCTGAAGTAATTTCCTCCCCACTCCCCTGACTTTTGTCTGTAAGACACAAAACCAGCACTTGCGGCAACTGAAATGCTGGGGAAAATGCATCACTCGACTGATCTCACCCCTTATGCATTTCTGGGAAACAGCTTGAAAAAAAAAGATGAGTTTTTGCATCGAGACAGAAGTACGGCAGCGCTTGGCCGTGCCCTGCAGCCCGGCTGTCCAGCCCTGACGCCCTCTGGAAGGCTGGCTGGCCACCGCTCGG